>Ga0209013_10000104_pt1 | contig 63758 bp, 45 predicted proteins | sample Cruoilmetagenom2_FD_187291 | JGI IMG/M metagenome (GOLD analysis project Ga0209013, IMG submission 187291) | Oil polluted marine microbial communities from Coal Oil Point, Santa Barbara, California, USA - Sample 2 (SPAdes) (version 2) | ecosystem: Environmental > Aquatic > Marine > Oil seeps ... | reverse complement strand
ACTCAATAATTAATCTTTTGGAACTGGTTCCAAAATCAGAATTAATTTTCACCAAATATATAGATGGTTTTAAGGTCGAAACATCAAAAGAATGTTGACCATTAAAATTACCTACAAAACTCTTTACTTTTCTTCCTATAAGATCATATATCTCAATTTGTTTAACCTGTTTGTTTATTTTAAATTCTCCATTTGCAGGATTTGGATATAAGGTAAAATCATCACTAATTTCAAAATCATTGACCGCCAATACAACTTGATTATTTCCATAAACCTTAAACTCTCCTGGTTGCAAAGTAATAGGAGCACTAATATTCGTTACATTGATTGACTCATTATCATTTAACAGATCATACCAGACCCCTGTTTCCTGAAAAGAAGGAATAATATTCTGTGTTGTTACACCAAAATTACCAATTATATTAACATGCTTAAGATCAGGATTAGATGCATCATCAGTTAACTGAATCTTCTTTAATCCATTGGCATTTGCAACATCCAGGGTAAAATTATCCGTTCTAAAAATAACTTGTTGTTCTTTAAGTTTTATGAGTTTTACCCAAGTATCATAAAGGTCCTTTCTATCCGGTTCGGTAAAAAAATCCCATAAAATAGGTTTATTACAAACCCTGCAAGGGTCATCAATACTAATATCATATCCTAATTCACCAAATTGCCAGATCATTTTTGGGCCCGGAACAGTAAAGTAAAAGGCTCCTGCCATTTCCATTCTATCCAGAGCAGTTGACAGAGTTTTTATATTATAACTACCGCTTGAATTACCAAACTGTTCATTTTTATACATCAATCTCTCTTCATCGTGACTCTCCATATAACTTACATTTGCAGGTACCGTCCAACCTCTATTCTTATAGGAAATCCATGAAAAATCAGATTTACCACTATCGTGATACCCCATGGTGGCTTCATTATAATTAAAATTATGATTACCCCAAACCATAATACCTTTACCTTCACTTAATCTGTAATTCACCCATTCTGTTTCTTCGGTGTTACCACCTAAATGTTCAAAAATTACATAAAAATCAGAATCCATTGCCCACTGGTAATCAGCATATTCTTTTAAAACAGCAACTCTGTCGGCCTGATAAGCTCCTGTACATCCTTCATCAGAACTTGTACAGTTTTGTGTAAATCCTTTGGTTAGATCCCATCTAAAACCATCGATTTTATATTCTTCGATCCAATACTGTGTAGTTCTTTTTACATAGTCCTGAGTAGCTTGTTGGCTGTGGTTAAAATCATTGAATACGCTATAAGCATGTGTAGCAGTTGGATTAAAGAACGGACTATCATTACTTGCTTGTCCGCCATATCCGCCATTATCCGTATTCCACATTCTATAAAAAGGATTTTGCCCTGTAGCATGATTATATACCACATCTAAAATAACGGCAATTCCTCTTTTATGGCATTCGTCGATAAATTGTTTGAAAGCAGTTGGTGTTCCATAGTATTTATCAAGAGCCATATGAAAAGCAGGGTTATACCCCCATGATTCATTTCCATCAAACTCACTTACCGGCATAAATTCAATGGCATTTACACCTAAATCCTGAAGATAGTCCAATCGCGCTTTAACAGCATTATAACTGTGTAATGCATCAAAATCTCTGATTAATAATTCGTAAATCACTAAATCTGTCTTAGCAGGAGGCTGAAAATTAGATGTTTGCCAATTATAAGGCGTATCGCCTGTTCTTAATAATGTAACTACATGGTTCGTTTGACCTGCAGGATATCCTGGTAGATTTGGATAAGTTGTATTATCTATAAAACCATCATTTGATTCGTCAAGAATAGTTGTTGAATAAGGATCTGCAATTCGTAAAGTTCCATCAACCAAATATTGATACATATGATCTGTTTGCGGAGTTAAACCTGTAAGTTCGATCCAAAAACGATCTTTTGCACTGTCTTTTTTTAGCAGATAACTATTATCTATTTGCCAGTTATTAAAATCACCTATTACATGAATAAATCCTTTTCCGGGAGCATATATTACCAGTGTAGCCTTCGTATTATCATTTGAATTTAAATTTATCCCATCCTTCATTCCATTGGGTACCGGCTGTTCGGTAACGGTTGGTGTTATAATTACCTCAAAAGATTCTGAAATTGTCTCTCCGCCATTAGTAGCTTCTAATACATAGCTTGTATTCTCTGTAATATTAGTGTGATTAAAACTATAGGTTGTTGCTCCATTGGAAGAATTTATGGTTGATCCGTTTGCCTTTAAAACAAAACTTGCACTAAGTGTAGTAGTTGCAGTTATAGTTAGTGATTGTCCAGAATTTAACAGAGTTGTATTCTCTGTGGGAGAAGTAAGTGTTAGCTGGAATGCACCAATATCAAAAAAGAAATCAGAACAGCCATTATCTTTAAATTCCTGATTTCCATTTTCATTTCTAAATACGGCTCCTATTTGTGTGGCATTAGCTGCTTGTGTTGCATTTAAACCAAAATAGGATTCCGGTGTAATTGTAATACTCCACGTACCATCACCATTATCTGTCATTTCGCCAACCCCATCGTCCATTCCCCAGTTTCCAATCACATTGAATCCCCAAGCATTTGAATTATCTCCGATTCCGGAGTGCATATATACTTTAGTAGGATTGTTAAATCCATTACAATCTGTTGCACTACTATTTGCATCAACTGTTATTGTAATCGATTGGTTTACTTCAAAAGGTGAAGGAGTAATGGTTACCTGTGAATTTATAAAATAAGGTAAGATCAATAAGAAATAGAGTAGTTTTTTTTGCATATTGTAAAATTTATAAGAAATTAAAAATACTTAAATTTTTCCTCTTCCTTGCTTGCAGAAAAACAAGCTATACTTCTATCAAGATAGAGAATTTAAATATCAATAAAGGGCTGTTTTACAGCCCTTTATTGACTTCAAATAAAATTATAAAACCGAAATAGTTCCTTGATTAAAATCAACTGTAATTTTATAGGTTCCAGCATCATTAACTTTTATGTTATTCTCATCATTCTGTTCTAACACTCCAGTTGAAACCTTACTTTCACCCCAGTCATTATCCCAACTTCCTGCTACAGGAACAAATTTAAATTCATCACCTGCTGAAAGTGCCTGAGAAATTTCAAATACTCCAGAAGAGATCTCAGTAAACTGAGGATTACCTGCATCATTACTCCATCCGTTAAAAGCACCAACCAAATATAAATTTGCAGGAACTTCACTTACACTTGAAACAGTGTATGATAATGTGTTAAAATCAACAGCAACAACATATTTACCTGCAGCATATCCTGAAAGATTTTGTTCATTTTCTTGAATAATTCTTCCTTCATTATCAGCATCCTTGCCCCAGTCACCATCCCAACCGGTATTTTGTGGTAAGAATTTGAATTCAGCTCCATCAGGTAAATCAATAAGGATTGAAAATACGCCAAGACTTGCTTCTCCCATAGGAAGTGAGGTGCCAGGATCCCATCCTGTAAGCGATCCTACCAAGAATAAATTATCAATAGACGAAACATTATAGGTTAGTGTGTTATAATCAACCGTAATTAAATATTTGCCTGCTGGATAACCACTTACATTAACTTCATTCTCTTGAATGATACTACCCGGATTATTCGGGTCTTCTCCCCAATCACCATCCCAACCGGTATTTTGTGGTAGGAATTTGAATTCAGCTCCATCAGGTAAATCAGCAACAATAGTAAATACATTTTCTGAGCTATTAAAAAATGGTAAAGAAGTTGCTGGGTCCCAACCTGTTAATGAACCTACCAAGAATAATTCCTCAGGAGCAAGTAATTCTTCAACTTCAAAAGTAAAGGTGTTTAAATCTACAGATATCTTATATTTACCTGCTGAATAACCACTAAGGTTTTGCTCTCCATCTTCAATAAGATGTCCAGAGTTATCCGGATCTTCACCTAAATCACCATCCCAACCGGTATTTTGAGGTAAAAATTTAAATTCATCACCATCAACAAGGTCGATCGTTATTTCAAATAAATTGAAGTCCAAACGAGTCATTGGAAGAGCTTCTTCAGGCGTCCATTGTGGATCTGTAATAGTACCAACTAAAAATAATTCGGAATATTCAACTGTAAAAGGCGTAAACAATACAGTAATAGCTTGTGTTACATCAGTACTGCTAGAAACTTTAATTTCCAATTTATTTGCTTCATCCGGATTGATACCCATTGTATCCAACAAAAAAGTATTCAATTCATCAACTGTCATACTAAAGTTGGTTCCCTCTGAAGTCCCTAAAAGAAAAGGAGTTTCAAATTCAGTACCTGCTTCAGCAATTTCAATATTATATGTTGATCCTTCACTACCACTAATCACACTCCAAGATATAAACAGGGCAGTATTAGATATATTAGTATCGTCTAAAACTACTGTAGATCCATTACTAGGAGTAACAATCTCAAAAGATTCTTCTTTTGGTAGCAGTTCAAAATACTCATTATCATCGCAAGAAGATAAACCGCTTGCAATGATAAAAAGAATAAAAATTTTATATATATTTTTCATAATGTTATTTTAATTAATTTTTAACTAATGAATAAGTATATTCTCTAGGAGTACTTAAATCTAAAGTAACCGTATAGTTACCTGATGAAGGCACAACAATATTATCTCCACCTTCTTCTAAAGATCCGTCAGCTCCATTATCACCATAATTTAATCCCCAATCATCATTTGCTCTAAATTTAATTTCATCAGCTGTTAAATCTAAAGTAATTTTTAAAGTTCTTGTATTCTCATCATAGGTCATATCTTGGTCACTATCCCATCCATCTGGGGTTGCAGAACCAATTAATCCCCAATTCGTAGCAAAAGTTGAATAAGTAAGTGCATCTGTATCAACTTTTACCAGGTAATAACCAGCAGTATCTGCATTACAATCAGTTTCATCTTCCTCGAGAAGTTTTCCTGTAAAAGATCCATCATCACCCCAATCAGTATTACCCCATAAAAATTCACCTGTTGCATTAGGAGCTAGAAATTTATAACCACCATCTAACCAAACATATCCTTCATAATCTGTTTCACCAAAATCAGAGGCAGCTAGCAATGGTGCAGTTGGCGGATCCCATCCCTGATGGTTGCCAGGAACAGAAATTGTTGGTAAATCAGTTGTAAAAGGTGTTATGAGAACAGTAATTGGTTCTGATATTTGAGGATTACTTCCTTCTCCTACAGTAGAAACAATTCTAATATCCATATTTCCTTCAACAAAAGGTGATAAACCTGCACCAACTACTTTACTATTAAAATCGCCTAATGACCAAGTCATATTAGTAATTGAAGTCGAACCAGCTAGAATAGGTTCTGCAAAATCAGTTCCCGATTTAGCAAACTCAACATCATAGGCAATTTCAACCGGAATATCATAATCAGCCGGATTCCACGTAAGTGCAAATGCTGTGTTTGTTTGTTCTTCTTCCGGGTTAAGAACTTGCTTGAAACCGGATTCTGGGGCTGTTATTTCTCCGCTTCCTTGAGCGTTTAATACATATTGTTCCTCATTATCATCACAGGAAGATATTGTGATAACAAATAGAGTCAATAGCAATAATTTAAATATTTTCATAATTTTTATTATTTTAAAATTAATAACCATCATTTTGGGTTAAGGTTGGATTAGCAATAATATCTGCAGATGGAATAGGATAAAGATCTCTATAACTTTCTGTTGTTGTTCCTGCCATTACACCACCTTTCCAAGGCCAAACACCCTGATCAGAAAATTGACCAAAACGAATTAGGTCAGTTCTTCTATGGCTTTCCCAAAATAATTCTCTTGATCTCTCAGCTAAAACAAAATCCAGATCTAAATCTCCTGAAGAAATATTACCACTGGTATCTCCATAAGCTCTTTCTCTAAGCATATTGATATAGTCTGCCGCAGTTCCAGCATCACCGCCGCCACCACGCAAATTCAACTCAGCATACATTAGATATGCATCTGCTAAACGAAAAACAGGAAAGTCAATATCTGTAAATTCTCCAGAACCATCTGAGCCTTGATCTCCATTTGTATCAATATTACGATATTTAGCAACTGCATATCCATCAGTAAAAGTAAATGGATTCTCAATTTCTAAAGATTGTCCATCTGTAAAAAACAGAGCTCTTGAATCTGTATTACCAGAAATATCATCAAATTGTCCAACAAAATTCTTAGTAGTACGTAGTCCACCCCATCCATTACTCACACCAAAATCTGAAGCACTCATTTCTCCTCCAATAGCTGCATGCGTTAAATAAGTAGTCCCTCCATATCCGGTGATATTTACACCATCAAATTGAATAGAAAAGATCGTTTCATTTTCTGCACCATTACTACCATTGTCTGCTAAAAACAATTGAGAATAACTTGGAAACAACTTGTCAGAATCTCCATCTATGTGAATAGAGCGGCCACTTTCATTTATTACTTTCATTGTATAGGTCATGGCGTCACTATATCTGGCCGTACTTGTATAAACTTCAGCATTCAAATATAATTTGGCCAACAACATCCAAACTGCTGCTTGATCAGCTCTTCCTGCTACATTTTGACCAGAAGCAACTAATGTACTTTCAATATCTAACAATTCAGATTCGATAAAGTTAAACACCTCTGTTCTTGATTTTTGTTCAGGGAAAAAATTTCCTACAATATCATCCTGCGTTACAAATGGGATATCTCCAAAGAAATCAATTCCATGCCAATAACTCATTGCTCTCATAAATCGAGCTTCCGCTCTAAATAACTGTATTTCTGATTTTAAACCTTCATCCACTCCTCTGCCATTTAATTTGTCATCGGTAGTTTCTCTTAAAAATTGATTTACCATTCCTACTTGAAAATAAACTCTGTAATACATAGCTGCAATAAATTCGTTTGATGGTGTCCAAACATGGTTATGAATATCATGTATAGTACCATCATTCCATGCAATAATTGTTTCATCAGTACTTAATTGTTGCAAAGTAAAAAGTAATCGGACATAATTTGAAAAATTTCCGTCAATTCCCTGAATATCATCATTACCATTTAGTTCTTGTCCATTAACAGCCCAACCGCCATAAATTTTGGCTAAAAACTGCTCATAAGAATCTGGAGACTCGAACGCTTGTGATTCGGTCTCTTCAGTAATAGGTTCTTTGTCTAATTCGCTTTCGCATGAAGTGAAAAATAATACAATCACCAAGCTAACTAGTCCTATATAAATTTTATTATTAAATTTTAATATTTTCATTGTTTTTATATTTTAAAAGTTAACATTAAACCCTAACAAGAAAGTTCTTGCCCTTGGATAAAAATTATTATCTATCCCTCCATTTATTTCTGGGTCTATTCCTTCATAATCTGTAATGGTAAACACGTTTTGTACAGAGGAGTATATTCTTAATGTAACATTACCATCTTTTAAATCATTGAAATTATATCCTAATACAATATTATCCATTTTTAGGAAAGATGCATCTTGAATAAAGTAATCGGACCATAACTGAACTTCTTGAAAGCCCGTATCTAAAATTGAATTGTGAACATTTCTATTTGTCCCTAAATCACTTAAATTTGTAATAGATGCTTTCGCTGCAATATTATTATATGCATAGTTACCTATACTTGCACGCATTACAAAATTAAGATCCCAGTTCTTATAATTCATATATGATGAGAAACCAAGTAAATAATCTGGATTTGGACTGTGAAAAATATATTTGTCTGCATCTGTAAATTTACCATCCTGATCTCTATCCACATAAACTCCATCAATAGGGTCACCATTATTATCATAAACTTGCTTAAAAACTAGAAATGAATTTTGTGCTTCTCCTACTTTTTGTGTTTGAATTGTATTACCAACACCACCGCTAATACCTCCTGTGGCAAGACCTGGTGAACTTGGATCATCAATTGTATTTAATTTTTCAATCTTATTCTCTAAATAAGTAGCATAAAACCCAATATTCCATGTAAAATTTTCATTTTGAACAATGTCTGCATCTATAGAAAATTCAACACCAAAACTAGTTAAATCACCTATATTTGTAAATAGACTGTTGGTTAAATTTGATCCCGCCGGTGGCGAAACTGTACTTAATACATCTTGAGTATCTCTTGTAAAATACTCAATAGAACCAGTAATTCTATCATTAATAAATCCATAATCTAATCCAATATTATAGGTAGCTGATTCTTCCCATTTGATATTTGCGTCATAACCTTCAGGTCTTAAAGTATTTACAAATCGATCACCAAACTGGTAACGTACATTATTTTGTCCTGTTGTATAAATTGGTAAATAACCAAAGTCACTACCTATTTCCTGTTGTCCTGTTTCTCCATAACCTAATCGTAGTTTTAAAGTGGATAAGGTTTCAGAATCTTTTAAGAATGCTTCTTCAGAAATATTCCATGCCAAAGCACCAGATAAGAAATTACCCCAACGGTTTTCAGAAGCAAATCTAGAAGATCCATCACGCCTGTAAGTAAAAGTTACTAAATATCTACTATCAAATGTATAGTTTATACGACCAAAGTAAGATAATAATGCGTTGGTTGTTGCAAACTCAGTTTCATTGACGGCACCAAGCCCTGTAATACTATAAGAATTATTCTCTCTATAAAAATCCTGATAAGAATGACCTAACAATACATCTATTTTATGTACATCATTAAAAGTATTTGCATAATTTAAATAGATATCAGCTAGTGTATTTCTTCTTAAACTTGAATATGTTCCGTTAGAACCTTGCGAGTCAAACCCACCTGCAGAAGTTGCAGGAGTAAAAGTTTTTCCAGAAACTTCAGCATAGTCAAACCCTAAATTTACAATGATACTTAAACCTTCCAAAAATCCAAATTTATAATCAAATTTTGCATTACCCATAAATCTATCCGTACTTGAATGATTGGAGTTTTGTTCTAATAATCCTAATGGGTTTCTAGGCGCTAAACCTGCGGGAGATCCATCAGAATCCAACCATTCCCAGTATCCTCCATATTTTGGACTTCCACTATACACCGGTTGTGTTGGATCAAATCTAACTGCTGAGTCTAAAGCTCCACCATCAGCAAAATCATCTCCTGCAAATGAACCTCTAATATTAAAATCCATTTTTAAACTATTATCAAATAAGTTTTGTCGAAAGTTCATCGATGCACTTTTTCGATCATACAAAGAAGTTTTTAAAACTCCTTCTTGGTACAAATAACCCAATGATATGCGATATGATGAATTATCAAAACCTTGAGAAATTGTAAAATTATTGTCGGTACCAAAGGCAGTTTGAAAAATTTGATCCTGCCAATCTGTATCCGCATCTCCTAATAGTGCAATTCCTTCTGGAGTTCCCGTAGCCTGTATAGCCGTTCTAAATTCTTCTGGTGACAATACATCAACTTCATTTATTCTTTTACCAATAGAAAAATTACTAGCAAAATCCACTTTTAAGTCTTGATTCATTTTTCCGGATTTGGTAGTAATAATAATTACACCATTGGTTGCTCTCGATCCATAAATCGCCGTTGCTGAAGCGTCCTTTAAAATATTGAAACTTTCAATATCATTTGGATTCAAAGTATTCGCCGCCGGACCGTTTTGATCAACAGGTACACCATCAATTACTACTAAAGGACTATTATTAGCACTTAATGAAGAATTACCTCCTCTAATTTTTACGGTACCTCCTTCACCAGGTGCCCCACTAGGAGGAATTACATTTACACCGGCTGCTTTACCCGTAATTAATTGTTCTGGTGAAGCAATTGCGCCAACATTAAATTTTTCTGCAGTAACTTTTTCAACTGCTCCTGTAGCATCTTTTTTAGTTGTTTGACCATAACCGATCAAAATAACTTCCTCTAAACTTTCAGCTGATTCTTGTAGGATAACTGCCATCTCTGCAGAAGCCTGCACTTCTTGATCTGTATAACCAATAAAAGAAAAAACTAAAATTGCATTCGCATCATCAACTTGAAGTTCAAAATTACCATCAAAGTCGGTTGCGGTTCCGTTTGTTGTACCTTTAACTAAGATAGATACACCCGGAAGTTCTGTTCCTGTGGCATCTTTAACATTACCTTTGATCACGTCTTGAGCAGACATAAATAAGGGTAATAAAAATAAGATCCCAAGGATTAATTGTCTAATTTGTTTCATAAAATTAATTTTGTTGTTTAAGCATTAATTTTTACTAAAAACTTGCCGTTTTTTTATATTTCACGGCTCCAAAGTATTAATTTAACAATAGCTTAACATGATATATATCATTGAAATAATCACGAAAACGTTTTCGTGTTAATAACTTTTTTCACGAAAACGTTTGAGTAAAATAATTATTTTTGGCTGTTTTTTGTGAAATCACCGATTTTGATGGCCAAAATTGTGATTTTAGTATTTTATACCCTTAGTTTGCAATGTTCACAATTAAAACTTTTACCGTTATTTTACCTCTAAAAATTTGTTTATTTTTAGCCTTTGATTTTAAACTTTAAATAAAGTTTCTGACCACCTTGATCATTGATCAGTTTTGAATTAAGTTTTTCAAAGAATGAAACAAAAATGAATAAATATAATTAGTTGATTCATAATAAAGAATGATTAAAATTTAACCCTGTGAAACAAAAAATTACACTTAAAAAAATTGCCAAAGAATTTGATGTTTCTATATCTACTGTTTCAAAAGCTTTAAAGGATAGTCATGAAATAAGTGGAGAGGTTAAAGATAGAATAAAAGCTTTTGCCGAATATTATCACTATAAACCAAACAGTTTAGCCTTAAATTTACGGAATCAAAAAACAAAGACCATAGGTATAATCATACCCGAGATTGTTCATCATTTTTTCACCAAGGTTATTACAGGAATTGAACGCTTAGCCAATGAAAGAGGATATAATGTAATGATCTGTGTGTCCAACGAATCTTACGAAAAGGAAGTGTTAAATATGGAAATGCTGGCCAATGGTGTTGTAGATGGCATTGTAGTTTCCATTGCCAAAGAAACAGAGAAAAAAGGAGATTATACGCATTTTAGTGAGTTGATCAATAATGGAATTCCATTGGTCCTATTTGACCGGGTCGTTGATAAAATAAAGTGTAACAAAGTTATTGTTGATGATGTGGGAGGGGCATATTTAGCAACAGATCATTTGATCAAAATAGGATGTAAAAATATTGCTTTGATCACTACACCTGATTTTGTTACCGTTGGTAACCAACGAAAAGAAGGCTATATCAAAGCTCTTGAGGAAAATAATTTCACAGTAAAAAATGACCTTATCATCAAAGTAAATGATAATAGGCCTATTGAAGATCAGCTGGATCGATTATTTAAATTAAAAGATCCTCCCGATGGAATATTTGCCGTCAATGAAATTTATGCAGCTACTGTTATGAAAATTGCAAATAAGAATGGATATAAAATACCTGATGATATTGATGTGATTGGTTTTACAAATGGATTAATTTCTCAATTTACAACGCCTTCTTTAACTACAGTTGCACAACACGGAAATACAATGGGTGCAAAAGCGTTAGAGCTGTTACTTGATGAAATAGATTCTCAAGATGCTGACTATCAGTATAAAACAAATATTATTAGTACCGATTTAAAAATTAGAGAATCAACTAAAAAGATTAAAATTCAACATTCAAGCACGTCACTTTAAAAAAAATTATATATTTGCACATTATTAGTAATTATTTCACACTTGCTGATTTTTTTATACTTCACAAAAAATAGATAGGTTGTTTTCAATGTATCTATCCAATAATTTTATATATTTCATTACTTGAATCTAAGTTTATTCTTTTATTCAAATTGTGTCATTATATAATTACATTCTTATAAAAGGATGTTAAAATAAATTTACTATTATGGAAAAAAGACGTCTCGGTTTTTGGGAGATATGGAACCTGAGCTTTGGGTTTTTGGGAATTCAAATGGGTTTCGCTCTTCAAAATGCCAATGCAAGTAGAGTATTACAAATTTTTGGTGCTGATATTCATGAACTATCCTGGTTTTGGATCGTTGCTCCTTTAACGGGCTTGATCGTTCAACCCATAGTAGGTCATTACAGTGATAGAACATGGACCAAACTTGGCAGAAGGCGACCATTTTTTTTAACAGGAGCTGTTTTAGCTTCAATAGGTTTGGTATTAATGCCCAATGCTGATATGTTTACCGGATTTATGCCTGCTCTTTGGGTTGGTGCCGGTATGTTGATGATCATGGATGCCTCTTTTAATATTGCTATGGAGCCATTTAGAGCCTTAGTTGCAGATGTACTTCCCAGTGATCAAAGAACTTTGGGTTTTAGTGTTCAAACCATTTTAATTGGAATAGGTGCGGTTATTGGCTCCTGGTTACCTTATGTTCTAACCAATTGGTTTGGAATTGCAAATACTGCCGAACCCGGAAAAGTACCATTAAGTTTAATGCTTTCCTTTATTATTGGTGCTATTGTGTTGATCATTAGTATTTTAATTACTGTATTTACAACAAAGGAGTATTCACCAGAAGAAATGGCATTAATAAATGATTTTGAGATTGAAGAAAACATAGAAGAATCAAGTCTTTTAAACATTTTTACTGACTTTAAGAATATGCCTGTTACGATGAGACAACTGAGTTGGGTTCAATTTTTCTCGTGGTTTGGTCTTTTTGGAATGTGGGTATTCACAACACCTGCAATTGCCCATCATGTATATGGTTTACCCTTAGATGACACACATAGTGAAACTTATCAAAATGCCGGTGACTGGGTTGGAATTTTATTTGGAGTTTATAATGCAATGTCAGCCGTTTATGCGTTTTTCTTACCGGCCATCGCAAAAAAATTAGGTCGTAAAAAAACACATGCTTTCTCGCTTGTAATAGGTGGTCTGGGTTTACTATCCATCTATTTTGCACCAAATGAGAATTGGTTAATTCTTTCCATGTTAGGGATCGGAGTTGCCTGGGCGAGTATTTTAGCTATGCCATACGCAATTTTAGCAGGTTCAATTCCTCCTCGAAAAATGGGAGTTTATATGGGAATTTTCAATTTCTTTATTGTAATACCACAAATAATTAACGCTTTGATCGGAGGACCACTCGTAAAGTATGTTTATGGTGGTGATCCAATTTATGCCTTGGTTGTAAGTGGTGTTTCCTTTTTAATTGCAGCCAGTTTAGTATCAAAAGTTAAAGATGTTGATGATGCTGAAACAATTGATGATTAATGAATTATGAAAAATAAGGCTTTTATATTTGATCTGGATGGTGTTATTGTTGACACAGCAAAATTTCACTATTTGGCTTGGAAAGAATTAGCCAATGATTTGGGCTTTGATTTTATCGAAGAACAAAATGAATTATTAAAAGGTGTTAGCAGAGTTGCTTCCTTAGAAATATTATTAAAAATTGGTAATGTTCAATTGAGTGATGATCGAAAAGAAACTCTGCTCAAAGAAAAGAACAAGCAATATTTAGGGTTTATAGCAAAAATGGGAGAAGATGATATCTTACCCGGAATTAAAGATATTTTACTCTATTTAAAAGAAAAAAATATACCATTTTCACTGGGTTCTGCAAGTAAAAATGCAAGGCTGATCTTGGAAATATTAAAATTGCATGATTTGTTTGATGCCGTAGTAGATGGAAACGATGTTAGTATCGCCAAACCGGACCCTGAAGTTTTTCTGATAGCAGCCAACAAACTTAACAAAGCGCCACATGATTGTATAGTTATTGAAGATGCTCAAGCTGGAATTCAAGCTGCAAATAATGCAAAAATGATCAGTGTAGGTATTGGAAATAAAAATGTATTAAAAAAAGCTGATTTTGTATTAAACAGTACAAGTGAACTAACCATTGATTTTATTCAAAAATTAATAGAATAAAGAAGAAATAACATGAATCAAGATTATATAATCCCTGACGAATGGTCAATTATTGAAGAGGGATTTCATAAAGAAAATATAACGGCATCCGAAAGTATATTCAGTATTGGAAACGGTGCCATGGGACAACGTGCTAATTTTGAAGAAGACTATAGTGGAGAAAGTTTTCAGGGAAGTTATATCGGAGGCATCTATTACCCCGATAAAACAAGAGTTGGTTGGTGGAAAAATGGTTACCCTGAATATTTTGCCAAGGTACTTAATGCACCAAATTGGATTGGAATTAAGGTTAACATTGACGGTAAGGCATTAGATTTAAACATCTGCAAGGTGTTTGAATTTGAAAGAGAATTAAATATGAAGGAAGGTGTTCTCACTCGCTCCTTTATTGCCGAATTTGATAATGGAAACCAGATAAAAGTAAATTCAACCCGTTTTGTAAGTTTGGATATTAATGAAATCGGAGCGATCAAATACAGTGTTACTCCAATTAATTTCGCCGGTGAAATTGAATTTATCCCGTATATAGATGCCGGAATTGTTAATGAAGATTCTAATTATGATGAATTTTTCTGGCAAATATTGCAGATTGAAGAAGGGCAAAATGAAGCTCATATATTGTCAAAAACATATAAAACCGAATTTCATGTTTGTACCGGAATGAAAGTTGAGTTAGCTTTAAACGAATTTGAAATCACACTGGATAAGGAAACGGAATTAAAAGAAAAAAGTATTGCATTTAAGTACAAAACCCAGGTAAAACAAGGGGATACTTTTACTATTTATAAATACGGCTCCTATACCCAGTCAATGAATCACGCAAAAGAAGAATTGATTTTTACTTCCGAAAAGGTATTGCAGAAAGCCGCAATAATTGGTTTTAGTGACCTGTTGGCCAAACAAAAACTTGCCTGGGAAAAAATTTGGGAAACAGCTGATATTGTGATCGATGGTGACATTAAAGCACAACAGGCCATAAGGTTCAATATATTTCAATTAAATCAAACATATTTAGGTGAAGATTCAAGATTAAATATTGGCCCTAAAGGATTTACCGGTGAAAAATATGGTGGCAGTACTTATTGGGATACAGAAGCATATTGTATACCCTTCTACATGAGTACCAAAGACAAGAGCGTTGCGAAGAACCTGTTACTTTACCGATATAATCAATTGGATAAGGCCATAGAAAATGCTGAAAAATTAGGATTCGTTAATGGTGCTGCATTGTATCCTATGGTGACCATGAATGGTGAAGAATGCCACAACGAATGGGAAATTACTTTTGAAGAAATTCACCGTAACGGAGCTATGATATATGCCATTTACAACTATGTGAACTATACCGGGGATCATAGTTACATTCCCGAATTTGGAATGGAGGTCATGATAGCAGTTACAAGATTTTGGCATCAGCGCGCTACCTTTTCAAAAAACAAGAATAAATACGTAATTCTTGGTGTTACCGGCCCAAATGAATATGAGAACAATGTTAATAATAACTGGTATACCAATTATTTAGCACAATGGTGTTTAGAATATACATTGGAGAATTTTGATCTATTAAAGGAAAACTTCAAAGAAGATCTTGATAGAATTGTTGGCAAAACCAATCTAAATAAAAATGAACTTATAGAATGGAAAGAAGTTGCTTCCAATATGTATTTTCCATATAGTGAAACTGAAGATATATTTTTACAGCAAGATGGATTTTTAGATAAAGAATTAATTCCGGCAGATCAATTATCAAAATCAGATAGACCAATAAATCAAAAATGGTCATGGGACAGGATCTTACGATCACCTTATATCAAACAAGCTGATGTTTTACAAGGAATGTATTTCTTTGAAAATAAATTTGAGAAAGAAGTTATAAAAAAACACTTCGATTTCTATGAGCCCTTAACGGTTCATGAATCATCTCTTTCTCCATGCGTGCATTCTATTATTGCTTCAAAATTAAATATGAATGATAAGGCTTACGACATGTATCTACGAACGTCACGTTTAGATTTAGATGATTACAATCACGAAGTGCATGAAGGTTTACACATAACCAGTATGGCAGGAACATGGCTTTCTATAGTTCAAGGATTTGGTGGTATGAGAAATTTTAATGATACATTATCCTTTGATCCAAAAATCCCAAAAGAATGGAATTCGTATTCGTTCAAAATAAATTATAGAGGAACAACATTAAAAGTGTATAAGGATCATGAAGGGTGTAAATTTTATAACGAATCAAATACTCCTATTGATATTATTGTTCAAGGTAAAAAAGTTATTGTTAACACAGAGGAATTAATTGTGATCTAAATTTCGTAAATCGCTGACCAATGTTCTTATTCTTAATTCTAATAATACATACTACAAATGAAAAAGGTATGTAGTCAGGTTTTGGATAATATCCGTATGTAGAATAGTCAAACCCTGACCAATCAAAAAGTTTAAAAAATGAATCAATACATTAAAATTTCCATCCTATTATTGCTTTTTACAGGCTTTCTTTCAGCACAATCAATTCAAAAAGTAGAACCCCCATTTTGGTGGGTAGGTATGAATAACACCAACTTACAATTATTAATTAAAGGTGATCATGTCGGTACAGCCATACCGGAAATTAATTATCCGGGAGTCTCTATTATAAAAGTGGAAAAAGGTTCAAGCCTCAATTATCTTTTTATTGATCTGAATATAGATGCCAACACACAAGCAGGTAAATTTGAAATCCTTTTTACTTATAAAAATAAAAAAAGAAAGAAATATTCATATGAACTAAAAAAACGTCAAAAAGATCCTAATGATTATATTGGATTTAATAGTTCGGATGTGATTTATTTAATTACACCTGATCGATTTGCAAATGCCAATTCATCTAATGATATCGACCCTGTTTTAAAAGAAAAATCTATAAACAGAGCTAAAGATTATTCCAGGCATGGGGGTGATATACAGGGAATTACAGATAATCTCGGATACATTGAAGAAATGGGATTTACGGCAATATGGTCTACTCCTTTATTGATCAATGATATGTATAAAGATTCGTATCACGGTTATGCAAGGACCGACTTTTATCAAGTAGATCCTCGATTTGGAACCTTAGATGAATATATCAATCTCTCAAAAAAGGCTAGTGAAAAAGGTATCAAATTAATTATGGATCAGGTAGTAAATCACTGTGGTAGTGAACATTGGTGGATGGCAGATCTGCCCTTTACGGATTGGGTGAATTATCAAAAGGAGTATGAAAACGGTAAGGATATAACAGTTACTAATCATAGAAGAACAACCAATCAAGATATCTATGCCTCCACAATAGATAAAAATTTGATGAGTGAAGGGTGGTTCGTTTCTACCATGCCCGATTTGAATCAAAAGAATCCATTTATGGCAAAATATCTTATTCAAAACAGTATTTGGTGGGTAGAAACACTTGGATTGGGTGGAATCAGACAAGATACTTACCCGTATCCTAATAAAGAATTTATGTCAAAATGGGCAGGAGCCATTATGAAAGAATATCCAAACTTCAGCATTGTTGGCGAAGAATGGAGCCACAACCCTTTATTAGTAGGTTATTGGCAAAACAATGAAAACAGAGATGGATACAAATCTAATTTATCGTCTTCCATGGATTTCCCAATGCAAAACTTAATTGTTCAAGCTTTAAAGGAAAAGGAAAATTGGGGCTCTGGTCTTGTAAAGATATATGAAGGATTGGCGAATGATTTTTCTTATCCAAATCCCAAAGGCATCATGATATTTCCAGACAACCATGATATGGATAGAATTTATACACAGTTAGACCAAGATTTGGTATTAACAAAAATGGCTTTAAGTTATACGCTTACCTTACCTCGTATTGCTCAAATATACTATGGAACAGAAATATTGATGGAAAACAGTAGTAAACCAGGAGATCACGGACTTATCAGATCAGATTTCCCAGGAGGCTGGAAAAATGACAAGGTGAATGCATTTACCGGGTCAGGATTAACATCAGAACAAAAAGATATGCAGTCATATTTAAGAACAATTCTTAATTATCGAAAGAACAGTGAAGCTATCCACTATGGGAAAACAATTCATTTTTCTCCAAAAGATGGCATTTATTTACTTTTTAGAATAACCGATGATGAAGTTGTAGTTCATATTATTAATAAAAATGAAAACCCTGTTACCCTGGATCTTAATAGATTTAAAGAAATTGGCATAGATGGCAAAACACTAAAAAATATTATCACAGGTGAAGAATTTATTTGGAAGGATAAAATGGAATTAAAATCAAAGGGAAGTATTCTTTTAACAAGTAAATAAAATGAAAAGTCATCATTTTTTTATTCTTTTCCTATCGATTACATCAACAATATATTCGCAAGTAACTTTTTTGGTAAATAGTGTTCCTCAAAAAACTTCTGAAGATGAATCTATTTATATATCGGGTGATTTTGAGGGATGGACTGGTGGACAAGAAAAATATAAGCTTTCCAGAAATAATAATATTTATTCTATCACTTTACCAGATCAAACCTCGGCCATAAATTTTAAGTTTACTAAAGGATCCTGGGCTAGTGTTGAAACAGATATAGAAGGTAATAATATAGATAACAGGACCTATATTTATAACCATAAAAATGATACCGTAAAAATTAAGATCTTAAACTGGATGGGGGTTGCCATTACAAAATCTACTGCTTCAAAAAATGTATATGTTCTATCTGATAATTTTAAAATACCTCAATTAAACAGAACCAGAAGAATTTGGATCTATCTCCCACCCGACTACAATTCTTCTAAAGCATCATATCCTGTCATCTATATGCATGATGGTCAAAATTTATTTGATGATGCAACTTCGTATGCAGGAGAATGGAAAGTGGATGAAACACTGAACAAACTATATAAAGAAAAAGGATTCGAATTAATCGTTATTGGAATTGATCATGGTAATGAAAAACGACTGGATGAATACTCTCCATGGTATAATTCAAAATATCAAGCTGGAGGTCAAGGCGATGCCTATCTCAAATTTATTATTGAGACCTTAAAGCCATATGTAGATGAACAATATCGAACTCTTGTCGATAAAAATAACACAGGAATTATGGGAAGCTCTTTGGGCGGATTGATTTCACATTATGGCGGATTAAATTATTCAAATATTTTTGGTAAAATTGGTGTTTTTTCACCTGCATTTGGGTTTTCCGATTCAAGTAATGATTTTGCATCTAAGCATAGTAATATTAAGGATGTTAAAATGTACTTTATGGCAGGAGATAAAGAAAGCCCGACCATGATAAGCAATATGAATAATATGATAACACTGATGAAAGCAAAAGGATTCGATCAAAAAAATATACGTTCAAAAGTTATTAAAGATGGTGAACACAATGAAAAATTATGGAGAGAGAATTTTGAGGAAGCCATTGTGTGGTTATATTCGGAATAAAATAAATAATTAAAAAAAGAAATTATGAGAAAAATAGTAATGTTCTTTGCTCTAACACTAATTGTAATGATGTTTAGTTGTAAAGAATCAAAGGAAAAAGTGATCGTGGATAAACAATCACAAAAAGAAGCCCCTTTTATCTGGGAAAATGCAAATCTCTATTTTTTATTGACAGACAGATTTAATAATGGTAATAGTTCGAATGATATTAATTTCGGCAGAACCAATGAAACAGCAACATTAAGAGGTTTTGAAGGAGGTGATATTCAAGGAATAACACAAAAAATAAAAGAAGGATATTTTACCGATCTGGGAATTAACGCTATTTGGCTTACGCCAATTGTAGAGCAAATTCATGGAGGAACTGATGAAGGTACTGGTTTTACTTATGGTTTTCATGGTTATTGGACCAAAGACTGGACTTCTTTAGATCCAAATTTCGGAACAGAGGAGGATTTACGAGAACTAGTTGATCTTGCACATGAAAATGGAATTCGTATTGTATTAGATGCCGTTATAAACCATACTGGTCCTGTAACAGAAATAGACAAGGTTTGGCCATCAAACTGGGTTAGAACTAGTCCCAAATGTGAATTTAATTCGTATGAAACTTCTATATATTGTGCTTTAGTTGAAAATCTGCCGGATATTCTAACCGAATCCAATGAAAATGTCTCCCTTCCGGAAGACTTGATAAATAAATGGAAAGCCGAAGGAAGATACGAACAAGAGATGCAAGAGTTGGATGCTTTTTTTGAAAGAACCGGTTATCCCAGAGCACCGAGGTTTTACATTATGAAATGGTTGACTGATTATATTCTGGATTATGGCATTGATGGATATAGAGCAGATACAGTAAGACATATTGAAGAATCTGTATGGGGTGAATTTAAAAATGAATGTGAGTATGCATTTGAACTTTGGAAACAAAAAAATTCTGATAAAGTCTTGGATAGCAACAACTTTTATATGGTTGGAGAAGTATATGGTTATGAAATTATTACATCGGGTAAAACCTTTGACTTTGGAGATAAGAAAGTTGATTATTATGCCAATGGATTTAATAGCATGATCAATTTCGAGTTTAAGAAAAATGCAACGGAGAGCTATGAGAAATTGTTCTCTACATATTCTCAAGTCCTAAACAACAATTCTAACGGATTTCAGGTTCTGAACTATTTAACTTCACATGATGATGGTGGCCCCTTTGATAAAGATCGTAAAAAACCTTTTGAAACAGGAACCAAACTTTTATTATCACCCGGTACAGCACAAGTTTATTATGGAGATGAATCTGCACGTTCGCTAATTATCGAAGGAGCTGTTGGAGATGCAACATTAAGATCCAAAATGAACTGGGATGATATTAAAACGGATGAGCATACGCAGGCAATACTATCTCATTGGCAAAAATTAGGAAAATTTCGTAAAAATCATCCTTCGATCGGTGCAGGAATTCATACAATATTGAGTGAAACACCTTATGTTTTTCAAAGAACCTTTGTAAAAGGAGACTATGCTGATCAAGTAATTATCGGATTAGATCTTAACAAAGGAGGAAAAATATTAACTGTCGGTAATATCTTTAAAGATGGGGCTGTTTTAAATGATGCTTATTCCGGAATGGAAGTTGTTGTAAAAAATGGTGCAATTAGTATAGATACTCCATATACAATTGTACTATTAGAACCAAAGTATTAGTTGCTATGAAAAAAATTGTAAACGGACTTCTATTAACCATATTGGTAGTTTTTTTAAATTGTAATACAAAAATTGAAAATCAGGAAGAAAAGATGAGTGTAAAAGAACAAAAAAAAGTGGTTTATCAAGTTTTTCCTAGATTATTTGGTAATGAAAATACCAATAACGAACCATGGGGAACCATAGAAGAAAATGGTGTTGGAAAATTTAATGATTTTTCAGAAAAGGCACTTCAGGAAATAAAGCATCTGGGCATTACACATATATGGTATACAGGCGTTTTACACCATGCAACTATTACCGATTATACCAAATATGGTATTTCAAATGACGATCCTGACATAGTTAAAGGTCGTGCCGGATCTCCTTATGCAGTGAAGGATTATTATAATGTAGATCCAGATCTTGCTGAAGATCCTTCCCGTCGCTTAGAAGAATTTGAACAACTCATTGAGCGTACTCATCAAATTGGAATGAAAGTCGTTATTGATATCATTCCTAATCATATTGCCCGTAATTATGAAGGAAGTTCAAACCCGGAGGGTGTAAGCGATTTTGGTAAAAATGATGATAATTCAAAAGTATACAGTAGAGATAATAATTTTTATTATATCGTGGGTGAAAATTTTAAAGTACCCCTTTGGAATAATGATTATCAACCCTTGGGAGGAGAAAATCATCCACTTGCAGATGGTAAATTTGAAGAAAATCCTGCAAAATGGACAGGTAATGGTTCGCGATTAGCACAACCTGATGCCAATGACTGGTATGAAACGGTAAAAATAAACTATGGGGTTCAACCTGATGGTACAAAAGATTTTCAAGAACTTCCTGAAGGGTTTAATAAGAAAGGTTATGAAGCTCATGTAGCTTTCTGGAAAGATAAAGATGTTCCTGATTCCTGGATCAAATTTAAGGATATTGCCTTTTACTGGTTAGAAAAAGGTGTTGATGGACTGCGATTTGATATGGCAGAAATGGTACCGGTAGAATTTTGGAGTTATATGAACTCCTCTATTAAAGTGCAATTCCCTGACGCTTTTCTATTGGCGGAAGTTTATAATCCTTCTTTATATCGCGATTATTTACATTTAGGTAAAATGGATTATTTATATGATAAAGTTGCATTTTACGACTCAATTAAACATATTGTAAAAGGTTATGGCTGGACAGACCATATGCCAAAAGTTCAAGAGGATATTGCTGATATTGAACATCATATGATCCACTTTTTAGAAAATCATGATGAACAACGTATTGCAAGTCCTGATTTTGCAGGGTCAGCGATAAAAGGAAAGCCAGCTATGGTGGTTTCAACAACTATAAGTACTTCGCCAACATTAATTTATTTTGGACAAGAAGTTGGTGAACCGGGAGCAGAAAATGCGGGCTATGGAAGTCCAACACGTACATCAATTTATGATTATGTTGGTGTACCACAACATCAACGCTGGATGAATAACAAACAGTTTGATGGAGGCCAGTTAAATGAAAGTGAAAAAGAACTGCGTGATTTTTATAAACGCTTGCTGAATTTTACAATAAATAGCAGCGCACTAATGGGTAATTATACGGAAATCCATAATTTTAATCGTGCAAATTCCAAAAATTACAATCATCGTATATTTTCATTTGTAAGATGGTCAAAAGATGAAAAACTTATTATAGTTTCTAATTTTGATGCAGAAGAAAGCTATGAATTTGAATTAAAGTTACCTGAAATCGTAATTGCTTCATGGAACTTAGAAGATGGAAAATATCAAGTTACAGATCAACTATACCATAAAAAATCTTTTGACCTTGTTATAGAAAAAGGCTCAGGTAGAATTCAATTTAAAATCGACCCATTAGGCTCATTGATATTAAGTCTCAATGAAATTGATTGACGTATGACAAGCTCTTGAAAAACAAAGAAGCTATCTATAAAATATAATAGATAGCTTCTTTTTCATCAAATTATTTTTGGGAAATAATTAAGGGAAAAATGGAGCAATTTGATAAGTTTTATTGTTTATTAATTAACAATTTCTGTTTGTCTTTTTTCATTATTTCTTTGATCATACTAAATATTTTCTTTTTAACATATTTAAAATTTAATATATATATCTCAAAATCTTTTTCAATTCGTTTGTGTTCTTGTTTTAATTCTTTCTTATCTCTAAGCTGAAGGCTTTCTATCAAAGTTGCTATATGTTTATTGTAAATTTGAATAGTGTCTAATAATTCATCACCAGTTATTTCAACATCGGTTAATTTTTTAATTACTTTTCTGGTTGGCTCATATAACTTAGGTTTGCTTAAATCTAAAAAATGTGAACTCAACAAATGTTCTAAAAAAATTTGTTCATCCTGGATAAAGTCCAATTCATTTAGCCATTCAACTGTTTGCTTATGAAATTTGAATAATTTTTTCTGGTTTTTTTCTTTGTCTAGGTCTTTTACTGTTTTCATAGAATTTTTATTTAAATTTAAAAAGGGAGCATAACTCCCTATTTAAATAGTTAAGAAATTTCGATCACTCTTTTATGAGTAATTTCATCTTCGTGTAGTTTTGTTAAAACTAATTTTAAGATACCGCGTTTGTATGTGGCATCAATTATTTCGTCCTCATTTACATTTTCAGGTAAGGTAAATGAACGTTCAAATGAATTGTAGTTAAACTCTCTACGAGTAAATTCATCTTCCTTTTCTTCAATCTCTTCTTTATTTTCAGCTGAAATACGAAGAATTCCATTTTCAATGGTAATAACAAAATCTTTTTTTGTAAATCCTGGTGCTGCAACATCAATTTCGAAGTGCTTATCACTTTCTTTGATATTCATTGCAGGAATCCATTTGTTTTCCATAAAAAAATCATTGGTAAGTAATCTATCTGAACCTAATAAGTCGGTAAACATAGTATCGAACCAAGGTAATCGGTGTTTTTTAAATTTTACTAAGGTCATGACATTATGGTTTAAATTAATATTGGTTTTAAAGCAATAAAAATATTAAACCTTTGATCAACCTGCAATGACAAGTATCAATACATTTATTGATTGTTATCAATTTATAAAAAAAAGCTGCCTCAACAGGCAGCTTTTTAAACATTGGTTCTTATTATAGATTAAATGAATTTTCCATTTTCATCAGTTTTTACTCTAATCTTGTTATCTCCTTCTTCCAGTATGAGATTATATGTTTTAGTTACACCTTCCTCATGGTGATAGGTAACTTTATACACATCATTTGAAACTGACCATCCCGGATATTTTTTTGTTACTGATTTCAATACTATGGAAGGAAGTTTTACATTCTTATATTTTTCAATAGTTCGTACAACTTTACCATCAATATCATAGGCTGCAACGATCTTTCCGTCAGGAATATAAAAAGTTACATTGTACAGTTCATACTCATCCTGATATAGATCCCATAGATTTGATTCCTTTATATTGAAATTTGCCGCTTCACGTTGGAGCAATTTCACTCCTTGGGCTAAATCCCCGTCTTCAGAACCAACATTACCTATGTATTTATAATTTACAAAATTCACTACAACCTCAGGAAGCTCCTCATCTTTATCAACCTGAGCGAAAGATTGAACGGCTAATCCAAAAAACAATAAACCTAAAATTAATTTTTTCATGACATACAATTTAAATTAAAACATTTAATACCATAAAATTATGACTCAAATTACATAATAACAATGATAATTATCATTAAAAAAATGATCAAAAAAGAAGCTGCCAATAAAGCAGCTTCTGTATTTAGATTTAAATTTTGACTTAAAGGAATACTCCGTTCTCATCAGTTTTTACCCTAAGGGTCTTAATTCCATTATCCAGTATAAGTTTATACGTTTTTGTCACTCCTTTTGTTTTGCTATAACTTAACTTATAAACATCTTTGGTAATAACCCATCCTGGAAATTTTTTAGCTACCGATTGAGATACGGATTTAGGTAGTTTAGTATTTTTAAACTTTTCTATGGTATACATAACTTTACCATCTGGATTATAAGCCGCAACTATCTTACCATCAGGGATAAAAAAATACACTTTATAAAAATCAAATTCATCTTCATAAAAATCTGAGCTTTTTAAATCGAAATTTGCAACTTTACGCTCAAGTAATTTAATGTCTACTGGAGCTGCACTGTTGTCTATGCTATTCAGGTATTTATAATTCATCGCATGTACCTCTATTTCAGGTAACATCCCTTCATCAACAACCTGAGCATAAAATTGGGTGGTTAATCCAAGAGCTAATAAACCTAAAATTAATTTTTTCATGACATTGGGGTTTTAAATTAAAATATATTTATACACTATAAAATTATTATGCATTCAACGAACAAACAATGACCCTGCTCAATAAAAAGATTGATTGTAATCAGGAAACTCCAAAAAAATAAGGAGCAGAAAGCTAAAACTTCCTGCTCCAGTTGAAATGAAAACAATTTTTATACTCTTTTAAATGCCTTTCTTCATTTCTGAAGTTTCGGTACTAACAACCTATAAAAAACATCCCCATTTCTGATTAGTTGAACTCAATCATCATCAATTCAACCTCTCTTATTTTTCTCATAGAATTTATAATCAAATAAATTAATAAATAAAAATCTTTAATTTATTGAAACAAATGTATTATAGCTAAAATAACCATGCAATGATGAGAATCAATAAAAAAAGTGATTGTAATCATTAATCTTTATTAAATTTTAAAATTGCACCCAACCATATGCCTGATTTAATAAAACCACACCAATGATGAAAAGTAAAAAAAGTAAAAATTGAAACCATTTAAAATCAATTTGCGTCATCCATTTCATAGCAATATTAGGAAACGCAAAACGTGTAACTCCTTTAATAAAGGAAACCCAACCGAATAATGTTATCATGATCCTCCAATCAGTAACCCATAAATTATGTGCAATAATATTTAACAAACCCAATATTATAGCCAAAAATGATGTTGTGATCATAAATTTTTCATCCTTGGTATATTCAAATAGTTGTTTAATTCGTTTTGGATAAACAATTAATAATATAAAAAATGTCATACAATACCAGCCCCAAAACTTAGCTAAAAAAATAGATATATCCATAATTCTTCTTATTTGGTTTTATGTAATACCAGCAAAGGTATATTTAAGTGAAAACTCAATTCTTTAACTTTAGGTTTAAAAAATAAACGCTGGAAAAAATTATAGTGTTTTGCTATAATGGCGATCATATCAATATTTCCCCTGCTTTGAGTAAAACAGTTTAGTGCCACTTCAAAATCAGTATTAGTTAGAGTATGATAGGTTTCTTCCACATTTTCAAAATGTTTTTTCAATCTTTTTTTATTACTTTTCTGCTCTTCATCTAAATATCCTTTATGCTCAAAAAGTAAAACTCTGATGTTCGAATGGTACATTTCAGCAATTTCAACCAATTGTGTTAGATCTTTCTTTTTATATGGCAATCTAAAATTTGTTGGAAAAGTGATTTCTTTTGGGGTTTGAAATTCTGCATTTTCTGGTACAGCTAAAACATTGCAGTCGATTTTCATGATCACATCTCCTGTATTACTACCGATGAATATCTCTTTAGCACCTGTAGCTCCTTTAGTTCCCATCACAATTAATTCAATTTTTTTTTCTTCAACATAATCTTTGACAGAGTTGATAAAAAAATTGTAATCACTTAATAGTTCAAATTCGTGATTATTGCCTTTTTCTAATTTATTCAAAACATCTTCCAAACTCTTTTGAGATGAATCGAATAAACCTTTTTCAATTAAAGCCAGTTGTTTAATATCATTTTCCATTAATTCCTCATTTGTTAAATACGGAATTTTAAAAACATTTAATAGATAAAACTTACACGGTATATCTTTAAATAATGCTATTGCATAATACATTGCATTCAAAGAGTTTTTAGAAAAATCGGTTGGTAGGAGTATATTTTTCATAATGGTATCTATTTAGTACCATAAAAATAATTGATATATACTAAATTTAAACTGATGCTAATCAAGTAAAAAAATGATTATCATCAATATTACTTAATTAACTCAAGTTTTTTTGAATTAATTATTCTAATTGAATTTCTGTTTGTCCTTATTATTCTTTCTTCTTTAAAATCGGTTAGAGTTCTAATCAATGTTTCTTTAGCGATACCAATAATACTTGCCAGATCTGATCTTGACATTTCAATTATGTATTCTTTTTCTTCTTTATGGCCTAGTTGAAGTAAAGTATCCGCAGTTTTTTTTCTTACGGAATCATATGCCAAATGAATCAATTGATCCTTCATACTTTCCAGGTCGTCTGTTAATATATCCATAAAGTTAATTGCCATTTGAGGATTTTGCTTAACTAGGCTCAATAGTTCCTGCTTTTTGATCTTTAATAATTTAGTTTTTTTTATGGCAACGGCATTTTCATTATAAGGTTTATTTTTAACAAATGATGTAAAGCCAAAAAAATTATGATCTTTAAAGATATTGGTTATCAGTTCTTTTCCTTCTTCATTGTTCTTGTATGTCTTAACTTCTCCTTTTATAATGAAAAAAATATGATTGCTGTTGTTCCCCTCACAATAAATTGACATGCCTTTTTTAAAGACAAATTCTTCTTTATGTGTAAACCCTTTTTCAATATCTTCAATATTTATTCTTTTAATGATCCTTGAATCATTCTTATTCTCCATATTTTCAAAAATCTCTCTTCTTTTCAACCGAGATGAAACAGCACTTAACAGTTCAGATTCTTCAAAAGGTTTTGTAATATAATCACTCGCTCCTAGATCCATTCCTTTCCTCACATCATCATGACTGGTTTTAGCCGTCATAAAAATAAAAGGTGTTTTCTGTAATTTATTGTTTCTTGCTATAATTTGTAAAACACCGTACCCATCTAGTTCGGGCATTAAAATATCACAAATGATCAAATCCGGTTTAAAAAAGATAGCTCTTTCTATACCCATTTTCCCATCATCAGCAGTAATTACTTCATAATTAGCTAGTTGTAAAATTTCGGCAGTATTTTCTCTAACGATAGCATCATCTTCAATAATTAGAATCTTTTTTTTCACTTTTATAAATTTAATAAACAACAAATGGTTAATTAGCATTTACTTCAATCACGCTCATTTCCCTTGGTAGCTTTACAATAAATTTTGATCCTTTATTTTCAATACTTTTAAATTTTATGGATCCCCCAAGAGCTTCAATATGATGCTTTACAATATTTAAACCTATTCCGGTGCCTTGAAAATGTAAGGCATTCTTGGCTCTGAAAAATCGATCAAAAACATGTTTTTGATCTTCCTGAGGAATTCCAATCCCACTATCTTCAATCGTAACGGTTACAAAATCGTTGATCTTCACTTCAATATTAACACAAGAATTTTTGGGAGAATATTTTATGGCATTATATATTATATTTCTAAAAATAATATCAATAATCTTTTTATCCTGATAAACTTCAAATTGATCATTACTGGATAAAAACACAATTTTTTGTCCACTTTTTAAAACAGTTTTAGAATTATTGATGATTTTATTGAAAAACATACAAAAATTAAAAGCAGAAAAATAATAGTTTACATTTTTGGTTTCTGTTCTTTCCAAAAATAAAAAATCATCCAACACCGAATTAAACTGATCTATCAATTTCTTAATTTTACGAACGTGGTTTTCAATATTGGTGTTTTTTTCTATCTCATTGTATTTATCAATTAAAGTTGTGGAGGTTAAAATACCACTTAATGGTGTTTTAAACTCGTGCGATGCCAGAGATAAGAATTTAGTTTGCAACAAATTGAGTTCTTTTTCCTTTTGAAAGGCGTTTTTTGCTATATTTTCTGCTAATATCTTTTTCTCAATTTCCAGCTTTAATTTTTTGTTAGACTTCTTTAATTTTGAAACAACATGGGTCAGTTCTTTAGTTTGATACAATACTTCCTGTTCAAGTTCAAAATTTAATCTGTTAATTTTTTGTTCTTTATCTTTTCTTAAACTAATATCGCTTATTAATGCCTTGGCATACATGCGACCATGGTACTCAAAACTATTTAAACCAATTTCAACATGCAGAATTTTTCCACTTTTATGAAGGCCATAGACCTCTCTACCGTGTCCTTTTTTAAATTTGATTGGGTTTTTAAAATATTGAAAAAAGTGATTCAGATGAATTTTACGGAATTTTTCAGGGATTAATATATCAAATTTTTTATTGAATAATTCTCCTTTTTTATAACCAAATATCTCCTCTAAAGGAGTATTATTCATAACAATGATCCCTTTGTTATCTGTTATACATATTCCTTCCAAAAAGGTGTCAACCCAAATTTCATAAAAAACTTTATCATCTATTAACATGATAAATGTTTTAAAAACCGAATATCATATCCAGTTTATAATATAAACCATTAAGTTACTAAATTTTATTGAATTAGTTAATAAAAAAGTATGTTTTGGTAAGTGAGATCACAATACTTCCTTCTGTTTCAAAGGGTAAAACAGGTATTTTAAATGGTTTAAATGAAAATAGGAAAACCCTTAATGCAAATATTTATCTTCAGGCAGATCGAAATCTTCTAAATTCTCCAAACTCAGCGAAAAACCTTTACTGATCTTTATCAAATAATCAGTGTCTTTTGTAGCAACTTCAACTGCTTTGATAGTTTCATTTTTGGTATTAGTAAAAACAATTACGTCTAGATCAGAAAAACCCTCAGGATACTTATTCTTATATAGTTTTAAAATATCTGGAGTTAAATTATGGTAATCAACTATTACTCTTTTCATAACAACAAGATTTTAATTTTACAGTTTTTTGCAAATTCAATCCATAAAAATATTGGATCCTATAAAAATCATTTAAAAAATGAGATACAGAACAATACTTATTAAAACATATTTTGGGATCAAATATTGTATTTGATATATAAATTGAAGGAAAACCAGAGAATTTTATTCAACACCTTAAAGACATGGTGTTGAGCATGAAGATTCCAGTTTCTTAATAATTGAATAAAATGAGAAAGGATCAGAAATTGCCCTTTAAAACAATCTTTTGTTCTTTATGCTGCCGTTTTCGGCAAATTCTTCACTCATTCCATATTCTTTTCCATTTTTGTAGTTTCGCTTAAATTCTAACTGACCATTTTCATAATACTTTTCAAAAATTCCATCTTCAATATCATCTTCGTAGGTAGCTCTCACATAAAGCTTTCCATTTTCATAGTACTTTTCCAGGGTTCCATTCTTCAAACCATCTTGATAGGTTGTTTTAATCCTTAATTGACCATTTTCAAAATATCCCTCGTAAGGTCCATGCTGAACCCCGTTCTTAAAAGTTAATTTTCTCTTTAATTGTCCGTTTTCGTAGTACTTTTCTAAAGTTCCATCATATTCACCATTGATAAGAGCCCCTTTTCCTTGTAACTGACCATCTTTAAAATACATTTCCAAAGCACCATGATACTTACCTTGTTTAAATGCGGTTTTAATTTTTAATTGACCATTATTATAATACTCTTCATATGGCCCATCTATTTTATCATTTATAAAAAACGTTTTTCTCTTTAATTGACCATTTTCATAATAATATTCATACGGCCCTTCCTTTTTGCCATCCTTAACAGCATATTTTTGCTTATTAACAATATAGTTTTCATAAACTACTCCATTAAACTTTTTATTGTCAACATAAATTAGGGACTTCCCATCAACATTTCTTTCTTCTATTTCAGAAATATTAACTTTGCTTTGAGAATTCAATTGAGTAATTGAAAAACCGATCAGTAAAATTGCTATTGCCTGTTTCATATGTATATGTTTTTTGCTAAATAATTATTGAGGAAATCCAACTTCCTAAATTGTTTTTAGCTTCATTTTAAATACTTTTCATATTTATTCCTAACATAGCAATATCAATAAAGTATTTTGCGCCGTTTTAACCGTAAAAATAACAGTTAAAGTTTCTGTTTAAAATCAAGGGGAGTGTTTTCTGAATTATCAAATTAATACTTCCAACAAAATATTTTGTTGGAAATTACGGTAATTGATAAATTTTGAATGGATACTGATCCCCTATTAATTCAGATATCACAAATACAAATATTTTTACAAATATATGTTTTTAAATTAAACTTTGAATATTTGAGTTTATATCTCATCAAATCTTTAAAAAATAAGACGACATTCTTAAAGATCAACTGAATACAAATAAACCTATTGATCATAAATAGTCAATATTTTATTATTCTCAATTAGAGGTATTCCGTTGATTTTGATGTTACCTTTTGTAACAACTGAAGAAGTAACAGTAATTATAATCGTAGGAAATTCATTAAAATGCATTTTGATAATTATTTCATCTTCATACAATTCTATAGTTTCAAGATTTCTGCTGTAAAATTTATATAAAAAAACCCTTAATAATCAACAGACTATTAAAGGTTTATAGCTTCAAAAGTGGTACCTCCAAGAATCGAACTAGGGACACATGGATTTTCAGTCCATTGCTCTACCAACTGAGCTAAGGTACCATCGCTTTAAGCGGCTGCAAATATAAATTTATTTTTTGTTCTATTCAAAACAATTCATTAAAAAATCTATTGTATTTTTGTTTTTGATTTTTTTATTTAATGAATTTAGTAATTGACATAGGAAATACCCAAATTAAAACAGCCGTTTTTAAAGATAATACATTGTACAACAAAGAAATTTATTCAAAAGATTCATTTCATAGGTCTATTGAAAAAATTACTGAAAAGTATAGGATTAAACATGCAATTCTATCCAATGTTGGTGAAATAGAAAATTTGAAATTGTTTGAAATTCAAAAATTATTTGATGTTTTGGTTCTAAATTATAAAACAAGTCTCCCATTTATCAATAATTACAAAACTCCTCAAACATTAGGAGTAGACAGAATCGCTTTAGTTGCAGCGGCTGTGGATCAATTTCCAAATAAAAATGTATTGATCTTTGATGCCGGTTCATGTATTACTTATGATTTCGTCAATGAAAAAAATGAATATCTAGGTGGTGGTATTTCTCCTGGAATAGAAATGAGGTATAAAGCATTAAACTCTTACACGGCAAATTTACCTAAATTAACTCTTAGAAATGAAATTCCGGAAATTGGGAATTCTACCGAAAATTCTATTCATTTTGGAGTTCTCAATGGCGTTATCCACGAAATTGAAGGTGTAATAAACCAATTTAAAGTAAAAAATCAAAAATTAACAGTAGTTTTAACAGGAGGAGACACAATTTACTTGGCAAAAAACTTAAAAAGTACCATATTTGCCAATCCGAATTTTCTATTGGAAGGTTTGAACAGTATTTTGATATATAATAAACACGCATGATAAAGAAAATAATAGTAATTACTATTCTCTTAATTCCAACTTTAAGTTTTGCACAAAGCACAAATTCATCTCCCTATTCACTTTTTGGAATTGGTGATCAGGTAAAGATAAAATCGGTTGAAGAAATTGCTATGGGTCAAATGGGAGGGTCATTGAATAGTGAATACCAATTAAGTTTTACGAATCCTGCTTCCTATGGCTCTTTACTTTGGACAACCTATGTCTTTTCAGGAGCCAGTAAAACAAATAAGGTTGATGATGGTACAGATCAGCAAACCAGTGCTGCCACTGCATTAACCTATATTGCTTTAGGAATTCCTATTAGAGGAAATCAGGGTTTAGCATTTGGATTACAGTTAAATACAGCTGTAGGTTATTCGTTAGTAGATCAAACCTTTGATGATGATGACGTTTTGATTGAATCAACTTTATTTTCTGGTGATGGTGGTACGAACAGAGTGTTTCTTGGTTATGGTTATAAATTCCCATTTAATTTGAATCTTGGATTAGAATTGGCTTATCTATTTGGAGGTATTGATAATAGTGTTTTAAACAGAAGGCTTGGTGTTCAGTTAGCGACTAAATATATAACCGATTCCTACGTAAAAGGTGCCATGTTTAAACTTGGAGCTCATTATACTAAAGAATTATCCAATCAATTAAAATTGAAAGTTGGCGTTGCTGCTGAAATGGCATATGAATTAGATGAGAAAGGTGATCAACAGTTGTTTTCGTTAATTAATGTTGGTGATGGAAATGTTATCCCGGTTGATACGCTTTCAAGTGTTAGCTATGATGCTAAAATAAAATCTCCCTTAAAAACAATATTAAGTGCCGGTATTGGGAAAGATAATCAATGGTTTGTTGGTGCCGATTATACGTTTCAAGATGCATTAGAGTTCGAGGGTGGTATTTATGATGACATAACCTATTATCATTATGAAAATTTTAGTAATATCTCCGTTGGCGGTTTTTATACACCTAAATTTAATTCTATTTCAAATTACTGGAAAAGAGTTACTTACAGAGCCGGATTTAATTATAAAAAATTAGGATTGGTAGTTAATGACACCGATATCAATGAATATGGCATGTCTTTTGGTGTTAGTTTGCCAATGGGCCTAAGATTATCAAATATTAATTTAGGCTTTGAAATTGGTAAAAGAGGTACTACAGATAATAATTTAATTGAGGAAAAATTTTATAACTTTAGGCTAAGTTTATCCCTTAACGACAAATGGTTTAGAAAACAAAAAATTTATTAATATTAACAAATCTTAAATATGAAAACAAAAAAGACGGTATTCGCAATAGGATTGTTCCTTTATATAGGGTTGACTTTTTCTATTTATGCTCAGGATAAGTACGGTAGTGAACCTGATAAATGTAAAACCAACTTATCTCTTTTTAATGAAGCTGCCAAAATGAAAAATTATGATGCAGCCTATGAACCATGGAAATGGTGTTTCGATAATTGTCCTAAAGCTTCAAAAGTTATATACAGTTCAGGCTTAAAAATGATCGAGTCAAAATATGACAAATCTGCCGGTGAACTAACTACAATAAAAGGTCAAAAAATTGTCACAAATGATCATATTTTTAAAGTTGACAGACAATATTTTGATATTGCAAAAGCAAATAAACCCGAATTAAAAAAACTGGCCTCTGAAATTGAACTTATTTATACAAGACGTATCAAGTATTTTCCTGATAATTTAGGCAAGGTTTACAGTGATTGGGCAAATTTTCTATTCAAAAGATCTGTAGTTGAAGGAATACCACAAAAAGATGCTATTTTTGATAAACTCGGTAAATCATTCAAGGCTGACCCTACAGGGATGAGTGTCAAAAATTTGGGAAAATATTTCCAAACATTAACCGATATAAATAAAGACATTAATCCACAATTGATATTTGATACTTATGACGATATTACTGAAGCAGTTGGATTAAAAATGGATAAATATTCAAAAGAATTAGATGCTTTAAATGCTAAAGAAGCTGCCGGGCAAACTTTATCCTCTAAAGATAAAAAGAAAAAACATGCTCGTGAAGTTAATTTAAAAGCTTTAGGTCAAGTTGAAGGGTATTTGGATAATACCTTAAGTGAAGTTGCAACTTGTGAAAGATTAATCCCGTTGTATAAAGATAATTTTGAAAAGAATAAAACTAATGTAAAATGGTTAAAAAGAGCTGTTTCACGACTAAACCAAAAAGAATGTACGGATAATGATATGTATCCAAAAATGGTTGAGGCTTATGTAAATTCAGCACCATCATCAGATGCCTATGTATTTTATGCTGGGATCTTAATGGAGAAAAATGAAACCAATAAAGCCATTGAGTATTTTAACAAAGCTATTGATCTTGAATCTGACAAATATAAAAAGGCGAAATATTATTATAGAATTGCTTTAATTTTCAAAAAGAGAGGTTCCAGAAGCAAATCAAGAGAATTTGCATATAAGGCCCTTAAAGAAAGACCAAGTATGGGAAGTGCATATTTATTAATATCTAATCTTTATGCATCAAGTGCTAATACCTGTGGTACCGATGAAATTTCCAAACGTATGGTTTATGTTGCTGCTGCTGATAAGGCCAGAAAAGCAAAATCTGTTGACCCGGGTATAACTTCTACGGCCAATAAATATATTAAAAGTTATATGGCAAGTGCGCCATCCAAAAAATTGATATTTACTGAAGGGTTAGCTTCAGGCTCTTCGCACAAAATTGGTTGTTGGATAAACGAAACTGTTAGAATTCCATAATTTAGCATATGGCTAAATATATATCATACAAATTTTTAAACATTGCTACTATATTTATGGTAGCAATGTTTTTTTCATGCGGTAATGATATTAAGGAAGTTCAAGATTTTTTAGCAGAAAAAAACTTGCCTATAGGAATCGCTAAAAATGTCAATTTAATTCATACAGATTCTGGTAAAATTAAAACCCATTTAATTTCCCCTCTTATGCACGATTTTTCTAATAGAAAAAATCACCCGTATACTGAGTTTCCAAAAGGGATCAAAATAGTTACCTTTGATGAAAAGGGAGATTCGGTTATTTTAACTGCAGATTATTCTGTGACCTATGGCAAAACAAATATTTCAGAGGTTAAAAAGAATGTCAATGTTATCAACCCTTCCGAAAAGACAAAATTAAGTACCAGTCAACTTTTTTGGGATGCTAATGAACATTATATTTATACAGAAAAGAAATTTACTTTAATCACTAAATTTGACACTATCCATGGAGAAGGTTTTGAATCAAATGAAGATCTGACAAAAGTAAATATGAAATCGATCAGTGGTACCATATACGTTAATGACAACTAGTAATTATGGCAAAATATTTTAAATTTTTTGAATACGCATATTTGATTATTGCAATAGTATTTATTGTTGAAACCATTTTAAAATGGAATAGTGAACCGAAAAAAGCATATATATTTTTAGCTTTTTCTGCATTAGCTATATTTATGTATTTTTTTAGAAAAAAATATCGGAAAAAATTTGAAAATTCAGAGGATAAAAAATGATCATTGAAATTATTATCATATTAATTTCTATAATTCTTTCGGCTTTCTTTTCAGGAATGGAAATTGCATTCGTTTCAGCAAACAAAATGCATATTGAACTAGAAAAGAAAAAAGATACTTTTTTAGCAAAAATATTTAACAGGCTTACTCAAAAACCTTCGAGGTTCATAACTACCATGTTAGTTGGTAATAATATATCATTGGTAATTTATGGGTACTTTATGGGTGATATTCTAATGCACTTTTTTGAAACAACTATTCCAAATGATTTTTTCCTTTTAATTACTCAAACCATCATTTCAACCATAATTATTCTGGTTACTGCTGAATTTTTACCAAAAGCTATCTTCAGAATATATGCTAATGAAACTTTAAAAATATTTGCATTACCGGCTTATCTGTTTTTTATGCTTTTTTTTCTTATTTCACAATTTATCACTTTTATTTCAGATTTTTTTCTCAGGGTATTTTTTGACACAAAAGAAGATCAGGTTCAACTGGCTTTTAGCAAAGCAGAATTAGGAAACTATATAACAGAACAATTAGAAACTGTTGATGAAGAAGTTGACTCTGAAATTCAAATCTTTCAAAATGCACTTGAATTCCATAATGTTAAAGCTCGAGAAGCAATGATTCCAAGAACAGAAATTATTGCGGTTGAAGTCCACGATTCCTTAAAAAACCTGAAACAGCTGTTTCTTGAAACGGGTCTCTCTAAAATATTGGTTTACAATAATTCACTAGATGACATTATTGGGTATTCACATGTATTTGAGCTTTTTAAAAAACCTAAAAATATTCGATCTATACTATTACCTATTGAAATAGTTCCGGAAACAATGATGATCAATGATATTTTAAATGATCTAATAAAAAAAAGTAAAAGTGTGGCAATCGTCATGGATGAATACGGAGGTACGTCCGGTTTGATAACTGTTGAAGATATAATTGAAGAATTATTTGGAGAAATTGAAGACGAACATGACTCCATCATTTTATTAGAAGAAAAAATAAACGATAGAGAATTTAAATTTTCAACTCGATTAGAAGTTGATTTTCTTAATGAGACCTATCAATTGAATTTAAAAGAAGATAGCAATTACGAAACACTTGGTGGCCTTATTGTTCATCATACAGAAAACATTCCCTCCACTGGAGAAATAATTGAAATTGACAATTATCAATTTACCATTTTAAAAGAATCTGCATCAAAAATTGAAGAAGTATATTTAAAAGTTTTATTTAAAGATAAATAAGCACTTTTCCAATATGAAATTTACTTTAAATCTACTTTTATAATTAAAAGGTAAATTGTACTTTCGCAACCTAAATTTTAATAGAAAAGAAAATGGCAGTATTATCGAAAATTAGAGAGAGATCATTATTTTTAATCATTATTATAGCTTTAGCATTATTTTCATTTGTTTTAAGTGGTTTGTTCGATGGAAATCTTTTTAATAAAAATGCAACAGACATTGGAGAAGTTAATGGTGAATCAATTGGCAGGGAAGAATTTGCACAGCAAGTTGAATATAATCGCAATAGATCAAATGGGAGGTCAACAAACGCACAAAATGTTAACAACGCCTGGAATAGTTTAATTAGTGAAAAAATTTATGAAACTCAACTTGAAAAATCAGGTATCGTTGTTGGTGAAAAAGATATATGGGATGCCTTAACAGATCTGATTTCTTCTCAAAACAATCCTCAATTTCTAAATGAAGCAGGTCTTTTTGATGAAGAAAAGTTAAAAGAATATATAGCTACACTTCGAGATAATGCAGAAGAAAATGAGCAGGGAAAGGCAGCATGGTTAAATTGGTTAAATTATGAAAAAAGTTTCAAAAAAAGCCTTGAACAAAATACATATAACTCTTTGATCAGGTCTGGTTTGGGAAGTTCCTTAACTGAAGGAAAAGCCTATTATTATTTCCAAAACACCAATGTAAATCTGGATTATGTATTTGTTCCTTTTTCCAGTATCTCTGATACATTGATCAATGTATCAAAAGATGAAGTTAGTGACTATGTAAAAAAACATCCTAAAGAATATACCATAGAAGAATCAAGAGATATATTATTTGTAACTTTTGAAATAAAACCAACTACTGAGGATGAAAATGAGATTATAGCTGAATTAAATGAATTAATTGATGATCGTGAAGAATACAGTAATGCGGCAAAATCAAATGTTCAGGTTATAGGATTTAAAAACTCCAAAAATATGGTTGAATTCAATTCAGATAATGAATCAGATAATCCATTTGATGACACATTTTACAGTAAACTTAAGTTGCCAAAAATTCTAGGAGATTCTCTTTTTAATTCTGATATTGATAAAGTTTACGGACCATATAAAGAAAATGGTTTTTATAAACTTTCTAAGATTACAGCCATAAGACAATTACCTGATTCGGTAAAAGCTAGTCATATATTGATACCATTTGTTGGAAGTGCTACTGCTGATGCCTCTGTTACTCAAAATGCAGAAGAGGCTCAAATAGTAGCCGACAGTATTTTAAATGTTGTTATGAACAATAAATCTAAATTTGAAGAAATTGCTAAAGAAATATCTGTTGATAAAGTTTCTGGTGCAAAAGGTGGTGATCTGGGTTGGTTTGTTTATTCAACTATGATCCCGGAATTCAGAGATTATTCCTTTGAAAATTCTGTTGGAGATATGGGGATTGTTAAATCACAATTTGGCTATCATATTATAAAAATTGATGATCAAAAGAATCAACAAAAAATGGTTCAAGTGGCAACTTTTTCAAGAAAGATAAATGCCTCTGAAAAAACAGAGAATGAAGTATTTGAAAAAGCGGAAACTTTTGCTGCCGATATATCAACTGGCAAAAACATTAATGATCTGGCTGAAGAAAAAAATTATATCGTCAGACCCATGTTAGACCTAAAGATATTTGATGATAACATTCCTCGTTTGGGTTCTCAAAGACAAATTGTTCGTTGGGCTTTTGATGAAAATACAAATGTTGCAGATCTTAAAAGATTTGATACAGACAATGGATATGCAGTGGTTATGTTGAATAGAAAAAATAAAGCCGGCCTTTCTGCCAGAGGAAAAAATGTACGGGGTATTGTAATAAATCAAAAGAAAGCTGAATTGATCAAAGAAAGATCAACAGGCACAACTTTAGATGAAATAGCTACTCAAAACAGTACCACTAAAAGATCTGCGATGGCAATTTCAAACACCAGTCCTGTTTTTGCTGGTCAAGGTAGATTAACAGATGTTGCCGGGGTTGTGACTTCGCTTGATGAAGGTTCCCTAACAAAAAATATTTTAGGTAAAAATGGAGTTGTTTTTGCCATTGTTACCAAGAAGAATTTACCGACCGAATTAAAAAATTACAACTCCAATAAAAAGAAAATTGAAAGTGCACTTCAAACAAGAAGTAGTCAAGTATTTAGTGCCTTAAAAGATAATGCCGATATAGTGGATAATAGAGCTTATTTTTACTAAAACATAGTTAATTGCTACGTACTTATTAAATTGTTTTTTTTATATAATAATAAAAAAAAATTGCTTAAAGTGGGTTTTTTATTAAGATTTTATATATTTGTTAATTATTACTTAAAACTTAAGCTTACTTATCATTTAAAACAAAAGATTATAAATTAAAATTGATTACAATGAAACATTTAAAAAAAGTATTATTAATTTTATTAGTTGTTGCTGGTTTTAGCAACGTTAATGCACAAGATGAGGACAATCCTTGGATCATCGAAATGGGTGCCAATTTTGTTGATTTTTACCCAACTGGTGCAGATTTTAACCCTAATGGTGGGCCTGGTGTTGTTGACCCAAATGCACCATATTTAGGAGAATTCTTTGAAGATTATTTTAATGTAGAAGATCATTGGAATACGGGTTCAATTATTTCAAGAGTTCGTGTAGGTTATTATATCGGAAGTGGTTTTTCTATTGGATTAGCAGGATCATACAATTCAATTGAAAAAATTGGAGATTACACTAACCTAGGTAAATCATCTTTATTCGGTGCAGATTTTGACATCAATTATAGTTTTATGCAAGATAGCTGGTTTGACCCTTATTTAATATTTGGTGGTGGTTACACTTGGTACGATGAAGAAGGAAATGGAACGGTAAATGGTGGTCTGGGTTTCAAATTCTGGTTTAATGATTTTTTAGGCATGAATGTTCAATCCATGTACAAACACTCATTTGATGAAGATAAAATGTTACCTCATTTCCAACACGCGGTTGGATTTACCTTTAAATTTGGTGGAATTGACACAGATGGTGATGGTATATATGACAAAAACGATGCTTGTCCGGATGTTGCTGGCCTAGAAGCATTCAATGGCTGTCCTGATACAGATGGTGATGGTATCCAAGATTCTGAAGATGCTTGTCCTAACGTGGCTGGTTTAGCTGAATTTAATGGTTGTCCTGATACTGATGGTGATGGCATCCCAGATAAAGATGATGCTTGTCCGAATGAAGCTGGTCCAGCTTCAACTAATGGATGTCCAGATAGAGATGGTGATGGCGTTGCTGACAAAGATGACCAATGTCCAGATGTTGCAGGTCCTGCAGAAAACAATGGATGTCCTTGGCCAGATGCTGATGGTGATGGTGTATTGGATAAAGATGATCAATGTCCTAACATTGCTGGTCCTGCCGAAAATAATGGTTGTCCAATGGTAACTGCTGAAGTTCAAAAAGAAGTTACTGATTTAGCAAGAGCTATCTATTTCCAAACAGGTAAAATGTCATTTACTGATGAAACTGCCATTAGAATGGAAAAAGTTAGTGTTATAATAAATCAATACAAAACACTTCAATGGGATGTTGAAGGTCACACTGATAGTACAGGTAGTGATAAAATCAATGAGAAATTATCACAACAACGTGCTGATGCAGTTAGAGATTACTTAATTGAGCACGGATTCCCAGCTGAAAAAATTACAGCTAAAGGTTTTGGTTCATCCAACCCAATTGGTGATAACAAAACCAGTAAAGGAAGACAAGAAAACAGAAGAGTTGAGATATTCTCTGAAAACGCAAAAAGAGATTAATTTTCTTCTTTAACTAATTTAAAGCCATCCGTCAGTTGACGGATGGCTTTTTTTATTACCTAATTTTGTAGATTTGCTACATGCAATCATTTCTTTCAAAAGTTGCCCATCAGATAATTTCCAATCATAGTAATATCTCTAATATTACCATTATTCTTCCAAGTAAAAGAGCTGGTTTATTTTTAAAAACTGAACTTAAAAAACATTTAAATAAAACATCTTTATTGCCTAAAATATTAAGTATTGAAGATTTTATTAAAGAAATTTCAGAGTTTGGACAATTGGATAATGTTACTTTAATTTTTGAATTCTACAAAGTATATTGCAAAATAACCAATAAAGAAAATGCTGATTCATTTGATGTATTTTCAAAATGGGCTTCTATTTTGTTACATGATTTTAATGAGATCGACAGCAATTTAATTGATGCTGAAAACATTCTAAACTATATTACCGAAAGTAAAAGAATTGAGCATTGGAATCTTAAAGATCAGGACCAAACAGCTCTTACCAAAAATTATTTGGCCTTTTTTAATAAAATAAAGGTTTATTATAAAAATTTGTATTGGTATTTATCAAGTAAAAAAGTTGGTTATCAAGGTCTGCTTTACAGGGTTGCTTTTGAAAATATAAGTCAATTTATAAAACAAAATCTAACTACTAAATTTGTTTTTGTAGGATTTAATGCTCTGAACAAAGCTGAAGAAAAAATTATCCATGAATTATTAATAAACAAGAAGGCTGATATATTTTGGGACAATGATCGGTTTTATGATAATACAGATAATCAAGCCGGAGCATATTTTAAAAAATACAACTCTCAATGGGCCTATTATAACACACATACCTTCCGTTGGAAAGAAAACAATATAAATACTGAAAAAAATATTTTCATCTATGGTGTTCCTAAAAACATTAGCCAAATTAAAAAAGTTGCAAATATATTAAGTCGGTTAAACACAAATGATTCTATTCAAAACACAGCAGTGATATTAGGTAATGAAAAACTATTACCAGCTTTATTAAATTCAATCCCTAAAGAAATAGATCGCGCAAATATTACCATGGGATATGAACTACAAAATATTCCCCTGGCAAAATGTTTTGAATCCATTTTCAAACTCCATATCAATAAAAACAAATTAGATAAAAAAGGTGCATTTTATTACAAAGATTTTATACAAGTATTAGAAGATCCATTTCTGGTCAATTACTGGAATCAAAATAAAAGTTTTCATACAAAACTGCATGTTTTGATCTTTATAAATAAAAACATCTTCATTTCACAAAATGATATAGAAATCTTAATCAATAATGATCCTTTCTTATCAGAATTATTTAATGTTTTATTCAGTAGTTGGAAAGATGATACAGCTGTAATACTTCAAAATTTTATTTTAATTATTGATTTCTTTAGAAAGAACGAAAATGTAAATGCTTTAAATAAGGAGTATTTATTTAGATTTTATAAGGTTTTTCAGCAGTTGATAAATTTGAATAAAGAATATGGTTTTATAAAAGATTTAAACACACTTTACCAATTCTATAAACAAATTTTAAAAACGGAAAAATTATCTTTCCAAGGTGAACCTTTACAGGGATTACAAATTATGGGTGTTCTTGAATCGCGTGTTCTCGATTTTGAGAATGTAATCATAACCTCAGTTAATGAGGGGTTTTTACCTTCTGGTAACACAGAGAATTCCTTCATTCCATTTGACATAAAAATTGAAAATGGTTTACCTACTTATAATGAAAAGGATGCCATTTTTGCTTATCATTTTTTTAGATTATTCCATAGGGCAAAAAATATATATGTCCTTTATAATACTGTTACCGATGACTACGGATCAGGGGAACAAAGCAGATTTATTACACAATTAGAGATAGAGAATGAATTCGATTCTTTAAAAAATGTCCATCTGGTAAAAAGTATGGTTATTCCCAAACTCAACTCTTTACCAATTCCTTTACAAGAAATTAAAAAAACAGAATCAATTATTCAACGTTTACAAGAGATCGCTAAAGAGGGCTTTTCCCCTTCTTCATTTGGTTTATACATTAGAAATCCTATTGATTTTTATAAACGAAAAGTTTTGCGATTAAAAGAGTTTAAAGAGGTTGAAGAAACTATAGCTGCAAGTACTTTTGGAACCATTATCCATGACACCTTAGAAAAATTATATATCCCTTTCATTAAAAAATATATCACAAAAAAGGATATTTTTGAAATGAAAGAAAAATTAGAGGCTGAAGTAACTAGTCAATTTAAAAGAAATTACTCTTTAAATTCGATCTCATCGGGTAAGAATTATTTGGCTTTTGAAATTGCTAAACAATTCCTAATCAATTTTTTGAATTATGAAATAAAAGAGTTAGCCAAAAACGATCAAATTAAAATTCTGGCCTTGGAAACAAATTTATCGCTAAATTATTCTTTCATTGGATTGCCTTTTCCCATTAAATTAAAAGGGAAAGTTGATAGGATTGATGAAATTAATGGTACTTTAAGGATCATTGACTATAAAACAGGTAAAGTAGGATCCAATGATCTAAAAATTAACAATTGGGATTTCCTTACCGTTGATGAAAAATACAGTAAGAGTTTTCAGGTATTATTATATGCATATATGTATGTACAAAACCACAATCTTGATTTTGAAAAACATAATATTGAAAGCGGAATCATATCTTTCAAAAATTTAAGATCAGGCTTTTTAAAGATAAATAATTCAAAAATTGATCAACTAACACTAGATGAATTTTTGGTTCAGTTAAATAATCTTCTTCTGGAGATTTATGATCCAAAGATCCCATTCACAGAAAAAGAAATAACTAAAAAGAAATATTGATGAAGATCGTAAAGAACATTCCTATAAAGGGCAAGCATAAGAAGCCAATTTTAACAGATTTATTTTATTTGGAAAATAATCACCCCAAGCAAGTGGTCATATTTTGCCATGGTTATAAAGGGTATAAGGATTGGGGTGCTTGGAATTTAGTTGCAAAACAGTTTGCTAATCAAAACATTTTTTTTATAAAAATGAGTTTTTCTCACAACGGAGGGACCATTGAACAACCTATTGATTTCCCCGACCTGGAAGCTTTTGGTAATAATAATTTTATTTTAGAGCTAGATGACCTAAATTCTGTAATTGACTCCATATCACAAAACAATGATATTAAAAATGAAATAGATCTTCAAAATATAACACTCATAGGGCATTCTCGAGGAGGCGGAATAGCAGTGATAAAAGCTAGTGAAGATTCAAGAATTACAAAAGTGATAACATGGGCCGGTGTTTCAGATTATGCTTCGAGATTCCCTCATGGTCAACCTTTGAAAGAATGGAAAAAAAATGGTGTCGCCTATATAACAAATGCTCGTACTAATCAGCAAATGCCTCATTATATTCAATTTTACACAACTTTTAAAGAAAATGAGGATCGGTTAAATATTAAAAACGCTGTGGAGAGATTAAAAATTCCCTATTTAATAATTCATGGGTCTAATGATGAAACTGTTTCACGACAAGAAGCTGAAAATTTACATTCCTGGAATTCAAAAAACAAGCTTCAAATTATTGAAAATGCAAATCATACTTTTGATAGCAAACAACCTTGGGAAGGCCCTAATTTACCCAAACATTTAGAAATAGCAACTAAAAAAACCATTGATTTTATCTTTTCTTAAAACTATATCTTACTGTTTCAGTGCATTTTATACTTTTTTTAAAAAAAAGAACAATTTTTATGTTAACCTTATTTCTTTTCAGCAACTAATAGTTGAAAAGAAAAAGGCCATTAACCAAGGTTGATGGTAAATAAAATTAAAAAAGAAAGAGTATTTTGGATGTATTGTTTTCTAATTCAGTTGGAAGACAATTAAAAGAGTCAATTAATTTTGACTCTTTTTTTATTTTATTTTACACCAATTTATCGTATATTAAAGGTCCTTTTTTTAACGTCATTAACCTTCCAATATCCCCTTATATTATGAAACATATAAAACTAATTTTTTTAAGCCTAATCGTCAGTATTTCATTTTCATTTGACGCAGATGCACAATTTTTAAAAAAACTAAAAAAAAGAGTACAGCAGGCAGCAGAAGAAACGGTCATTGATAAAACAGCCGAAAAAGCTGCACAGGAAACTGGTAAGGCTATGGATAGCTTACTTGAAATCGACCCGGATTATCAGGCAAAAAATGAAGAACAGCTTCAAAATATGTATTTACAATCTGGTGAAGAAATCCCAATTGATGAAGTTTATTCATTTAACACCAATGTTGTATATCAAATGAAAAACATCAGTGATAATAAGCCAACAACTATTGATTATAGCATGTGGTTTTCTGAGAGTGAAAATTACATGGCCTCTGAAATGAAAAATATAAAATCAAAAGAAACAAATGATAAGCAAATGCCAAATGGTATGATTACTATAATTGACGATAAAAACCAGGCCATGATCGTGATTATGGAAGAACAAAAAATCGCACAAATTATCTCCATGTCCAAAATAAAAGAAATTGCAATAGAAGAAGAAGAAGAAGAAGGAGAAATCTCAAAAACATCCATTCCAAAAATAAACAAAACCGGGAAAAGTAAAAAAATACTCGGGTATCATTGCGAAGAATTCAGCACTCTAACCGAAGATGGAAAAATATCTTTTTGGATAACTCAAGATCTAAAATTTTATCAAAAAAATATGTTTCTCAATATGAGCAAATCTTTAGGAGGAAATGAATTTCAAAATATTCCGGATGCCGCTCAAGGATTTATGATGGAAATGCATTATGAAAACAAATCAAAAAATGAAAAAGGTTCTATGGTTGTTACAGGTATATCCAAGAATATTAAAACCATAAATACTAAAGATTATCAAATGATGAACCTAAGTGGGTTTATGCAAAATTAAATTGTAGAAATTAATTCTGATAAAAGAGCCAAATTTAATTGGCTCTTTTTTATTTAACAATTTGATCATTGATATTTTTTAATATAATACTTTGTATATGTTGGTTTTATATAAATTATGAGTAGATTGTTTTTCATTTTCAATACTCTTGTTAAAAACTTTTCTATCAATGTGAATAAATAAGATTTTTTATTTAAGTAAAATTTGGAATCTTTGCTAAACAGTTTCCCCAACTAATTTTTTTTAGTAATAACCAAACAACTATACTCAAAATATGCCAAATATTGAGCCAATTTTACATCCAAATAAAGACCGTTTTGTAATTTTTCCTATTCAACACAATGACCTATGGGATTGGTATAAAAAACAAGAAGCTTCATTTTGGACCGCGGAAGAAATTGATCTGGATCAAGACGTAATTGATTGGAACAATAAATTAAATGATGATGAACGTTATTTCATCAAACATATATTAGCCTTCTTTGCTGCTTCCGATGGCATTGTCAATGAAAATCTAGCAGAAAATTTTGTTAGTGAAGTTCAATATACTGAGGCCAAATTTTTTTATGGCTTTCAATTGATGATGGAAAATATTCACTCTGAAGTTTATTCCTTGTTAATTGACACATATATTAAAAATGAAAAAGAAAAAGATGAGTTATTCAGGGCTATAGAAATATTTCCTGCCATTAGAGAAAAAGCAGAATGGGCTTTAAAATGGATTGAAAGTGACAGTTTTGCTGAGCGTCTAATAGCATTTTCGGCAGTTGAGGGTATTTTCTTTTCCGGTAGTTTTTGCTCTATTTTTTGGATGAAAAAAAGAGGGCTTTTACCCGGATTAACATTCTCTAATGAATTGATCAATAGAGATGAAGGATTACATGCAGACTTTGCTGTTTATTTACATCAAAATCATATAGTGAATAAAGTCCCAAAAGAAAGAATTACAGAAATATTAATCAACGCCCTTGACATTGAAAGAGTATTTATTACAGAGTCATTACCGGTTAGTTTAATTGGTATGAACTCAAAATTAATGACACAGTATCTCGAGTTTGTAACAGACAGGTTACTGGTTGAATATGGCTGTGAAAAAGTTTATAATGCGACAAACCCTTTTGATTTTATGGAAATGATCTCCTTGGAAGGGAAAACGAATTTCTTTGAAAAAAGAGTTTCCGAATACCAAAAAGCCGGGGTAAAATCAGGGGGAACCGGAAGTATTTCGTTTGACGCTGATTTCTAATTTACAATTTTAATTTTACGTTTGAATTTCTACTAGTCATGTTTTAGTAAAACTCAAAAGATATCCACTTTCGTGGAAATGACAATAATAATAAACTTAATTCCCTCTATAGTTAGAAATTATGAAGGACAAGAGGGAATCAATTAACCAATAATACAATAACAATTATGTATGTAGTAAAAAGAGATGGTAAAAAACAGCCGGTAATGTTCGATAAAATTACCGCCAGAGTGAGAAAATTGTGTTATGGATTAAACGATCTGGTTGATCCGATCAAAGTTTCAATGAGGGTTATCGAAGGTGTTTATGATGGCGTATCAACTTCTGAACTGGATAATCTTGCTGCCGAAATTGCTGCTACATTAACTACCACTCATCCTGATTATGCTAAAGTAGCCGCTAGAATAGCGGTTTCTAATCTACATAAAAACACTAAAAAATCTTTTAGTGAAACCATGATCGATCTGCATGATTATGTAAATCCACGTACCGGCAAAAAAGCTTCAATGATAGCCGAAGATGTGTATAAAATAATTATGGAAAATGCTGACAAGCTGGATGCAACCATTATTTACAATCGAGATTTTGGTTATGATTTTTTTGGGTTTAAAACTTTAGAACGTTCTTATCTTTTAAAAATTAACGGTCAAATAGTTGAACGTCCACAGCACATGTTAATGCGTGTTTCTATTGGTATTCACAAAGAAGATATCGATGCTGCTATAGAAACATATGAATTAATGAGTAAAAGATTTTTTACTCATGCTACACCAACTCTTTTTAATGCCGGTACACCAAAACCTCAAATGTCATCTTGTTTTTTATTACAAATGCAGGATGATAGTATTGATGGTATTTATGATACTTTAAAACAAACTGCTAAAATTTCTCAATCTGCTGGAGGAATTGGACTTTCTATTCATAATATAAGAGGAACAGGATCCTATATAAGAGGTACTAATGGAACATCTAATGGAATTGTACCCATGCTAAAAGTATATAATGATACCGCCCGATATGTAGATCAGGGAGGTGGAAAAAGAAAAGGATCTTTTGCCATTTATCTAGAACCATGGCATGCAGATGTTTTTCAATTTCTTGATCTGAAAAAGAATCATGGCAAAGAAGAAATGCGTGCAAGAGATTTATTTTATGCGATGTGGATACCTGATCTTTTTATGAAAAGGGTGGAAGAAAATGGTGAATGGACATTGATGTGCCCAAATGAATGCCCACATTTGTTTGATACTTATGGTGATGAATTTGAAAAGTTATATACAGGTTACGAAAAAGTTGGGAAAGGCCGTAAAACGATCAAAGCTCGTGAACTTTGGGAAAAGATCTTAGAAGCTCAGATCGAAACCGGGAACCCGTATATGCTGTATAAAGATGCGGTCAATAGAAAGACCAACCATAAAAATTTAGGTACAATTCGCTCTTCAAATTTATGTACTGAGATTATGGAATACACTGCAAATGACGAAGTTGCCGTTTGTAATTTAGCATCCATAGCGATACCAATGTACATAAGTGAAAATGCACAAGGTGAAAAGGTTTTTGATCATAAAAAACTGTTTAAGATAACTAAAAAAATAACCAAAAACCTGGATACTGTAATAGATCAAAATTATTATCCTGTTGTGGAAGCTGAAAATTCAAATTTTCGCCATCGGCCAATTGGCTTAGGTATTCAAGGTTTAGCCGATGCTTTTATTATGTTGCGTTTACCATTTACCAGTGATGAAGCAAAAAAGTTAAATCAAGAAATTTTTGAAACCATTTATTTTGCGGCACTTACCGCTTCTATGGAATTGGCTAAGGCCAAAGAACCTTATTCAACCTACAAAGGATCACCTATTTCACAAGGAGAATTTCAATTTAACATGTGGAATGTAAGCGAAGATGATCTTAGTGGAAGGTGGGATTGGAAAAAATTACGAAAAAACATATTGGAACATGGAGTTAGAAACTCTTTATTGGTTGCCCCAATGCCTACAGCATCTACGTCTCAAATATTAGGTAACAATGAAGCTTTTGAACCATATACTTCCAATATTTATACACGCAGGGTTTTATCGGGTGAATTTATTGTGGTTAATAAACACTTATTGGAAGATCTGGTAGAACTCGGTTTATGGAACAACGATATGAAAGAAGAAATTATGCGTGCTAATGGCTCTATTCAACATATTGATAGTATTCCTCAAAACTTAAAGGATCTATACAAAACTGTTTGGGAAATGAGTATGAAAGATATTATTGATATGGCCAGACAAAGAGGATATTTTATCGATCAGTCTCAGTCTTTAAACTTATTTATGCAGGATCCTGATTTTGGAAAATTGACATCTATGCATTTCTATTCCTGGAAATCAGGTTTAAAAACAGGTATGTATTATTTAAGAACCAAATCGGCTGTAAATGCAATTCAGTTTACGGTTTCTAAAAAGAAAGATGAACTGCCCGCAGGAGCTGTTGAAGAAAAACCTTTAACCGGTGAAGAATTAAAGCAAATGCTGATCAATGCACAAAATAATCCTGATGATTGTGAGATGTGTGGATCTTAACCCCAATGATCATTGTAGCTTGACATAAATTGTATTGAGTAGAAAAATTAAGGAATGTTAAATTAGTATTATAAATTGGTTACCGAAAGGTTATCCTAAGGTTAAGTTGACAACGTTGAATAGTTTTATTTTAAAATTCATTTATAAAAAACATTCTAATAATCTTTTCTTTACTTAACATTTACAATATATTTACTTTGAATTGAATTACGGCTTTTACGAAATATTACAATTATTTGGCTCCTTGGGTCTGTTTTTATTCGGCATGAAAGTAATGAGTGATGCACTCATGAGTTTAGCCGGAGATAAAATGCGGCATATTTTAGCATCGATGACCTCAAATCGATTTTTTGGAATTCTCACAGGATTTCTTATCACTGCCGTTATTCAATCTTCCTCGGCAACAACTTTAATGGTGGTTAGTTTCGTAAATGCAAGTTTATTGACATTATCAGAGGCTATTGGTGTAATACTAGGAGCCCATATTGGGACAACCATTACAGCATGGTTGATAACTATTCTCGGTTTTAAGATTAGTATGAGCACTTTAGCATTGCCATTAGTAGGTTTTGGATTCGCTTTTACGTTTACTAAAAAAGAGAACCTTAAAAAATGGGGTGGTTTTATTATAGGATTTGCTGTATTATTTATTGGACTTCAGTTTTTAAAAGATGCAGTACCGAACATTAAAGAAAACCCCGGTATGCTTGAATGGTTACAACATTACACTGATATGGGGTACTTTTCTTTGTTGATTTTTTTAGCAATTGGAACAGTTTTAACTCTTATAGTTCAATCATCAAGTGCAACAATGGCGCTTACATTGATCATGTGCCACGAAGGATGGATACCATTTGACATGGCAGCCGCAATGGTATTAGGTGAAAATATTGGCACTACAATCACAGCAAACTTAGCAGCCATAGTCGCCAATTACAATGCCAAAAGAGCCGCTAGGGCACACTTTATCACACAAACTTTGGGAGTTGTTTGGATGATGATTTTAATTTATCCTTTTTTAAAACTCATTGATTCCTTCACTCAATCGAATGGAATATCAGCTTTTGATTCTCCACTGGCAATTCCGGTAGCATTATCTGCCTTTCATACTTCCTTTAATATTGCGAATACATTCGTGATGATTTGGTTTGTACCGTTTATTGTAAAAATAGTAGAGCGGATGGTACCGTATAAGGAAGAGCCTGAAAAAGAAATTGACGAACCTAAGTTTTTGAGTGAGGCGATTTTAAAATATCCTGAAACCTTAATTGTATCATTGGTTAAAGAATCCAAACGTCTTTATAAAAAAGCAATTTTTGAAATAGTTGCTCATGCTTTGAGTATTCACAGAGAGGATATTAAATCCGATTTAAAAATTAAAACCATCGTTAAACAGTCCAAAAAAGATATGAATATCGATGTAGAGCAATTATACTACAGTAAAGTAAAAACCATTTATGGGGAGATCATAAGATATGCAACTATAGGACAGAGCAAATTAAAATTAACTGAGGAACAAAATAAACATATTTCAGAAATAAAGATCGCAAATCGCAAAATGGTAGAAATTTTAAGAGACGTAAAGGAGTTAGGCAGAAATGTGTCAATTTATTTAAACTCGGATAATAAGTATATAAAAAAAGAATATTACAGGTTTAGAAAGAAGATTGTGAAAGTATTACGCATTATTTATCAGTTTAGAAAACAAGAGGATAATGAACAACTTTATACTCAGTTATTAAACCTAAAAAACGAAGCAAAAGAAAGTATACATCATAGTAATGAATCCATCAATAAGCTGATCAGAGAAAATCTTATTTCTGTAGATATGGCATCATCATTGATAAATGATAATGATAATGTAAACGATTTGATAAAAAAACTAATAACCGTTGCTGAGCTTCTATATGGAGAAAAAGATTCCTTATTAGAGAATGTTGAATAAAAAAGCACCTCAATGAGATGCTTTTTAATATTCGCTATAAAATATTACGTATTCAAAAGTGTTTTTGAACGATCGTGTTCCATATAATACAATTCTAGAATATTCATACAGGCTTTTATCAAATCTTTAGTTTCTAATAAAATACTGAAATACAGTGTAGTGTTTTTAGGACTGGTTGTTTCTTTAGCTCTGGTTCGTACTACCTGCTTTTGTATTGAATCTTCAACTTCTTTTAATAAAGATAGTTTTTCTTCCATTAAACCAGGAATTAGCTTATCAAAAGAACGAGAATCAAATACCTCTCTAATTTTTCCAAAAAGATGATTTAGTTTATCATTGATCTCTGATAACTCTTCAACTTGTTTTTTCTTCAATGATTTATGGTTATTATTAACGTGTTTATGGCTCACTTTTGCTATAAAACTAGCAGATTGTGCCATGTCTTGTAAACTTCCAATAACATCAATATAAAACTTACTTGCTCCCAAGTAAGAATCATCTAGGTCTTTAATAAAATAAAAAATATCATTTTGCAGGTCTTCTATTTCATTTTCCAGCTTTACTACGGTTTCTTTCGCTTTTTTAAGATTAGCTAAATCTAAATTAATTAATCCATGTACGGTAGTCTCATTAATTCTACCAACTCTTTTTAGCGATTTAGAAATATTATCTGCACTTTCTTCAATTACTCCATGAATTGATTTACTTTCAGATTTATGTAAGCTGTCTTCTGCCTTTAGTTCTTTAGATGATTTATTGTGCTTGATATAATTTCTCATTAAAATTAATACAACCAATAATAACAATACTGCTATCACTGTTGGACCTCCAAGATGTATTAAATAAGCTACAGTACCAGCTGCAATGAATGCACTTAAGGCGGTAAAAAACCAACCGCCGATTACATTTAATACTCCTGCAACTCGGTATACCGCACTTTCTCTACCCCAGGCTCTGTCTGCTAATGAAGTACCCATAGCTACCATAAATGTCACGTATGTTGTTGATAATGGCAACTTCATTGAAGTTGCAATTGAAATTAAAACACTGGCCACCATTAAATTAACAGCAGCACGTACCATATCAAATGCCGGTAACTCATGAGTTTTACCCTTTAATAATGGTATTATCGGTTTTTCAAATTGTTTGTCCATTTTTTCCTTTATGGAAGTAGGTAAAACCGTGTCATGATATTTTGAAATCAACATAGAAAATCGTACCAGATTTCTTGATAAAAAATTAGGATTAAAACGCTCTTTAGTTTCTTCCTGACTAGAAAGATCAAGTGAAGTTTTAACAACATTTTTAGCCTTGCTGGAAAACCATAAAGTTATGACCATAACTAAACCCGCAATCAATAAAAGTAATGTTGGAGTAGGAACTTTTTTACCTAAAGCATCCATGGCAAATTCGGTTGCAGGAACACCAGAACCAACCCAAGCCTCATAAGATTGCCAGGCAGCTATAGGAACACCTATAAAGTTAACCAGATCGTTACCGGCAAAGGCTAATGCCAATGCAAATGTACCTACGATAATGATAATTTTATAAATATTAACCTTAAATAATTTTATAAAAAGATAGGATAATAAAGACCAAAAAATAAAACTTAATGTTATAATTAACGTTGTTTTTCCTTCTATAAATGGTTTAATCTGGGCATAATAATCAGTTCCTTTTAAACCCTTAATAAATATAAAATAGGTTATTGCAGCCAAAGCAAATCCACCAAATACTGCACCAACCCATTTGGCCTTATTTTCAAAATTAAAGGAGAGTAACAATCGTGATATATACTGGACAAATGCTCCTACAGAGAACGCAACGACTACGGAAAGTAAAATTCCCAAAATTATTTCTGTGGCCTTTTGTGTATTGATATAATTACCTAATTCAGAGAATGAACCGTTATCAGCTCCAATTTTTATCAAAGCCATAGCAACTGCAGCACCCAATAACTCAAACACAATGGAAACCGTAGTTGAGGTTGGCATACCAAGGGTATTGAAGAAATCCAATAATAAAATATCAGTGATCATCACAGCCATAAATATGATCATGATCTCATTGAAATAAAATTCACCAGGAATAAATATACCTTTACGTGCAACCTCCATCATACCACTTGAAAATACGGCCCCAAAAGCTATACCTAAACTGGCAACTATCATTATAGTTTTAAAAGAGACTGCTTTAGAACCCAAGGCTGAGTTCAAAAAGTTTACAGCATCATTGCTAACCCCTACTACTAAATCAGCAATGGCTAATATCGCCAGTGCCATAATCATTAAGAAGTAAATATTATCCATATTATATATGTTGTTGATTAAAGTTTGATTATGTGATAAATACAAAACAAACTTACAATAAAAACTTTGTTATTCTTACAGTTAAAATTACGTTATCTTTTTTAAACTAATTAATAAATTTTTGAAATTTTATTTTTGTAATTGAATCGCATAAAATCAAAATAATGTATCTTTCAAACCTTAAAATATGAACCATGAATTGGGAACAATTATTATCGTTAAAGCGCTTTGGAGATACCGAAAAAAGACTCAGAATAAACCAGGACGAAACTCGTTTAGGCTTTGAAGTAGATTATGACCGAATCATATTTTCTGATTCATTTAGGAGTTTGCAAGATAAAACCCAGGTGGTACCCTTGTCAAAAACCGATTTCGTTCATACAAGATTAACTCATAGTCTGGAAGTCTCTGTTGTAGCTCGTTCTTTAGGTAGGATCGTTGGGAAATATATCATTAAGGAATATCCTGAATTACAAAAACAAGGGTATCAGGTAAACGATTTTGGTGCTATAGCAGCGGCTGCTGCTTTATCCCATGATATTGGAAACCCACCTTTTGGTCATAGTGGTGAAAAATCTATAGGAGAATATTTCAATTCCGGAAACGGAAAAATATTTAAAAGTGACTTAACCGATAAACAATGGCAGGATTTGATTGATTTTGAAGGTAATGCTAATGGCTTTAAAATATTAACCGAATCAAAAAATAATATAAAAGGAGGTTTGCGATTATCGTATGCAACTTTGGGTGCTTTTATGAAATATCCCAAAGAATCGCTTCCTAAAAAACCTACGCAAAATATTGCAGATAAAAAATATGGTATTTTTCAATCAAATAAATCCGATTTTGAAGATGTTGCAAAAGAGCTTGGATTAGCAGTTTTAAGAAAAGATGATCATATGGCATTTATGCGTCATCCTTTGGCATTTTTGGTAGAAGCTGCAGATGATATTTGTTATACCATTATTGATTTTGAAGATGGTATAAATCTGGGTTTGATCTCTGAAGATTATGCATTAGAGTACCTGATCAATCTTGTTAGAGATAACATCAACACTAAAAAATATCATGATTTAAAAAACACAAATGATCGAATTAGTTACTTACGTGCATTAGCTATCGGTAACTTAATTCAAGAGGCTTCTCAAATTTTCATTAAGAATGAAAAAGATATTTTGCAAGGTAAATTCCAACAATCTCTACTTGAAAAATGTAAATATGAGGCACAGATAAATGATATTATCAAATTGAGTGTAGAAAAAATTTATCAAAGTAAAGATGTTGTTGAAAAAGAAATTGCAGGGTATAAGATTATCTCAGACCTGCTAGATGTTTTTATCACTGCTGTGAATAATACTTACCATCATACTGCTTCAAATTATGATAAATTAATTCTTTTATTGCTCCCGGATAAATACAATGAGATCAATGATGATCTATATAGTAGAATCTTGGACATCTGCAATTTAATTGCAAATTTTTCGGATAGCAACGCTATTTTATTACACAAAAAAATAAAGGGTATAGATTTGGCATAAATAAAGCTTGAATATAAGCTGGCAAAGATAAATATTTTAACTGATTAATAATGACTCAATACTTTTTCGAATGGAGCTTTCATCCAATCCTACCAAATGATATAATTCCTCTACACTTCCTTGTTCAATAAAACTGTCAGGTATCCCTATTCGTTTGATATTCTTACCTTTAAATTTATTTTTTTGTGCAAACTCCAGAATAGCGCCTCCAAAACCGCCACTTAGAACTCCATCTTCAATGGTAAGGATATTTTCAAATTTAGTAAATATCTTTTGTAACAGATCTTCATCCAAAGGTTTTACAAATCGCATATTATAGTGAGCGATTTCATCTTTATCAAATGTTTTTATCACACTTTTGACAGATTCTCCAATTGTTCCAATACTTAAAACCGCAATTTTTGTTCCTTCAGTCACTTCTTGGCCTTTTCCAATTTTAATTTTTGTAAAATTCTGTTTCCAATCCAGATTATTTCCTCTGCCTCTGGGGTAACGAATAGCTATAGGATGCTTTAATCCTAGTTGAGCGGTATACATGATGTTCCTCAGCTCAATTTCATTCATCGGTGCAAAAATTATCATGTTTGGTATCAATCTTAGAAATGCCAGGTCAAAAACACCATGGTGTGTAGCTCCATCTTCGCCAACCAAACCTGCTCGATCGATACAAAAAATTACAGGTAAATCTTGTATTGCCACGTCATGAATTATTTGATCATAGGCTCTTTGCAAAAAAGTGGAATAGATAGCACAAACCGGTACCATTCCTTGAGTAGCCATTCCGGCGGCTAAAGTTACAGCGTGCTGTTCAGCAATACCAACATCAAACGCTCTTTCGGGAAATTCTTCAATCATCAGTTTCATAGAACTTCCTGTGGGCATTGCAGGAGTTATACCAATAATTTTTGAATTATTTTTAGCCAGTTCAACCAGAGTTTCCCCAAAAACATCTTGATATTTAGGTGGCTGTCTCAAGGAAGGCTTAGCAAATAATTCTCCCGTTTTTGCATTAAATTTACCTGGTGCATGATAAGTGATCTGATCATTTTCTGCTTGAGATAATCCTTTCCCTTTTTTGGTTATTACATGTAAAAATTTTGGACCATTAATTGTTTTTAATCTATTCAATTCCGCGATAAGAAAATCAATATTATGCCCGTCAACAGGTCCGGAATAAGAAAAATTCAGAGCTTCAAAAATATTTTCCTGCCGAGACAGAAGATCGGTTTTATTTCCATTAACTCCTTTTTTAACTGAAGTTAAATACTTTTTTAAAGCACCTACGTTTGGGTCAATACCCATTTCGTTATCATTTAGTATGATCAATAAATTAGAATTAGACACCCCGGCATGATTCAACGCCTCAAAAGCCATTCCACTAGCAATACTTGCATCCCCGATCACAGCAATATGATGTTTTTCAACATCTCCTTTTAATCGAGAGGCTATTGCCATACCCAAAGCTGCAGAAATCGAAGTTGAAGAGTGCCCTACTCCAAAGGTATCATAATCACTTTCGCTTCTTTTTGGGAATCCTGAAATGCCATTCAATTGTCTATTGGTGTGGAAAACATTTTTTCTGCCTGTTAATATTTTATGCGGATAGGCTTGATGACCAACATCCCAAACCAATAAATCAGTTGGTGTATCAAAAACATAATGTAAAGCCAAGGTCAATTCAACAACTCCCAAACTTGCACCTAAATGTCCTTTTTTAACAGACACAATATCAATAATGAAATCTCTAATTTCTCGTGCTGCTACAGGTAATTGATCGATCCTTAATTTTCTTAGATCATTCGGACTGTTAATATGTTCTAAAAATTTATTCTTCACAAACACAAAACTACAATTATCTTTGGTGCAGACAAAATCAAAATTTTCACATGAACAATGAATAGTAATCCTATCGGTATTTTTGATTCAGGTATTGGTGGAATTTCAATTTATGAAGAAATCCATACCCTTCTACCCAATGAAAGTACAATCTATTTAGCAGATAGTAAAAATGCCCCTTACGGTGAAAAATCTAAAGAAGAGATCATTGATATTAGTGTCAAAAATACTGAGTTCTTATTAAATAAGGGATGTAAACTTATTGTAGTTGCTTGCAATACAGCATCAACAAATGCGGTAAAGTACTTAAGAGAAAATTATGATGTTCCATTTATCAGAGTACAGCCAGCTATTAAACCCGCGGCATTAAATTCTAAAACTAAAATTGTTGGAATCCTGGCTACCAAGCGTACCTTAAAAAGTGACCTGTTATTTGAAACATCAAATAAATTTGCCCAAGGGGTTAAAGTTATTGAACAGGTTGGTGAAGGTTTAGTATCATTGATCGAATCGGGTAAGATTCACTCATTGGAAATGACCAAATTATTGAAAAAATATGTAATCCCGATGAAAGAAAAAAATATTGATTATCTGGTGTTAGGTTGTACTCATTATCCTTTTCTAATTCCCCAAATAAAAAAGATAGTAGGGGAGAAAATTACAATCCTAGACTCTGGTGAAGCCATTGCAAGGCAAACTAAAGCAATTTTAAAGCAAGAGAACTTGATCAATCTAACCAATAATAATATCGAACGTAAGTTTTATACCAATAAAAACGTTGATATATTACAAAATATTTTAGACACTTTCAATGAAGATCTAAAAGCAATAAAACTCGATTTTTGAATATGGAAAGTCCTTTTACTAATGAATATTTTATGCAACGTGCCTTGCAAGAAGCTCAAACAGCTTTTGACAAGGGCGAAGTTCCAATCGGTGCGGTTATTGTTATCAACGATAAAATCATTGCTCGTGCTCACAATTTAACGGAAACTTTGAACGATGTTACCGCTCATGCCGAAATGCAGGCTTTTACAGCTGCTGCGGATTATTTAGGTGGTAAATATTTAAAAAACTGTACCTTGTATGTTACTCTCGAACCTTGTCAAATGTGTGCTGGTGCTAGCTATTGGACTCAAATTGATAATATAGTTTTTGGGGCCTATGATCTACAAAGAGGTTTTCAAAACAATGAAACCAAATTACACCCTAAAACAAAAGTTGTTGGAGGTATTTTAGAAAAAGAGTGTGGTGAAATAATCAATAGATTCTTTATAGAAAAGCGAAATTTGAATTAGTATATTTATTTTTTATTTACATCCTCCTCTTTTTGAAATAGATTTCGAATGGAATAACGCGACAAATCTCTCCCATTATACCTATGATAAATAAATAATGGCATTAACATAAACGCAAATAATAAAACACCGATACCTATAAATTTTTCTCCTTCACCGTTATTGTTACTATTCATATAATAGCCAAAAGCTACAAATCCAATAACAATGACCAATATGATCTTTAAAATAGTTTTCATCAAGATTTTATTTATTAAAATGCAAAAATAATAAAAGTCTTATCTTTAGCTGCAATTATTTTAAACAATGAATAACTTTTTATTTTTCCTGTCGATCTTTTATATCTTTAACATAAATGCCCAAGGTACTGTGAATTCAAAAACAAAAAAAATTGTCATAGCTCATCGGGGAGCTTCAGGTTATCTGCCGGAACATACTATGGAATCCAAAGCTATGGCATATGCTATGCATCCTGATTATATTGAACAGGATCTTGTATTAAGTAAGGATAATGTTCCTATAGTAATTCATGATATATATCTGGATGATGTTACCGACGTAAAAACAAAATTTCCTGAAAAAGCTAGGAAAAACGGACGTTTTTATGTGATTGATTTTACCTTTAATGAATTATTACAACTAAATATCACTGAACGATTTGATCCCAAATCTAAAAAAGCGATCTTCCCAAAGAGATTTCCTTTAGAAAAATCGAAATTTAAATTACATTCTTTACAGGAAGAAATTGAACTAATTCAAGGTTTAAACAAAAGTACCGAAAATGATATTGGTATTTATCCTGAAATTAAGAACCCTGAATTTCACCATAAAAACGGAAAGGACATTTCAAAAATAGTTGTAGAAATTCTAACAGAGTATGGGTATCGATCAAAATCGGATAACTGTATATTACAATGTTTTGATCATCATGAATTAAGTCGAATAAGAAAAGATTTAAAAAGTGAATTGTTTTTGGTTCAACTAATAGGATGGGAAATTGAAGATGATCAATTACAAAAATATAAGATTTATGCTGATGGAATTGGCCCTTCCATTAAACATTTAATTAAGGGATATGATGAAAATGGAAATATTATTTTTTCTGATTTGGTTAATAATGCACATGATTTAGGCTTACAAGTACATGCATATACTTTTAGGGCCGATCAATTAGAGAGTATCCCAAGTTTTGAAAAATTATTGGAAATTGGGTTTTATGGTGCCGGAATTGATGGGGCTTTCACTGATTTTCCTGATAAAGTAGTAGAATTTCTGAAAACTAAATAGTTTAGGTATATTAGTACAGGTCTTAAGAAGTAACCTGTAATAATTTTCTCCGATAGGCAGTAAGTAATCTTGATTTTGAAATAAATCCTAAATATTTGCCTTTTTTAATCACAACTAAATTCCATGCGCCGGTTCTTTTAAACTTATTTAAAATTTCCTCCGCAGAATCCTTTTCATAATAAATAATGTCGGATGCACTATGCATTAGACTGCTAACTTGCACTTTTTCGTATAGTTTTTTATCAAACATTATACTTCTTATGTCATTTAATGTAAGTATTCCCAAGAATTCACTATGCTCATTTACAACAGGAAAATGATTACGAGATGATTTAGCTACAGCATTATTTACAATCTCTCCCAAATACATTTCGGGAGTAAGTAATATAAAATTAGTTTCAATTACTTTATCAAGATCTAACATCATCAATACATTCTTATCTTTATCATGAGTAATGAGTTGCCCCTTTTTTGCTAATTCAGCTGCATATATATTATGTGGAATATACTTTTTTGTAATTAAAAAAGAAATAGAAGCCACGATCATCAAAGGAATAAAAAGTTCATACCCTCCTGTAATTTCTGCAATTAAAAAAATTGCCGTTAATGGGGCCTGCAACACACCCGCCATCAATCCTGCCATACCAACCATAGCAAAATTTGTTAAGGATAATTGATGACTAAATAAATTACTGTAATTAATAACCATTGCAATTAAATAACCAAATATACTTCCTGTAAAAAGGGTTGGCGCAAAAACACCACCAATACCTCCTGCTCCAAAAGTAAAGGACATTGCAACTACTTTAAAGAGGACTAATCCGGTAAGTAATGTTATAACAATCCAGATATTATCTGTTACAGTATGAAATATATTATTTGTAACTACATCATTTATATTTCCTTTTAGAACATTATTTATGGTAACAAATCCTTCTCCAAAAAGTGGTGGAATAAAATACACGATCGTACCCAGTAAAACACCTCCTATCAACAAACGTTGATAAGGGTTTTTAAAGCGTTTAAAAAAATCACCAACTCCAAAATATACTTTGCTGAAATAAATAGAAACCATTGCTGAGGCAACACCTAAAAGAATATAAAATGACACATCAGTTAAATGAAACTTGTCCTGCACTTGAAAATGAAGCAATACATCATCTCCAAAGAAGAAATAAGATGTTAATACCGCAGTGATAGATGCAAGCAATAAAGGGATCATTGAAGCCAAAGTCAATTCCAAACTAAAGATCTCTACAGCAAAAACAATCGCGGCAATAGGTGCTTTAAAGATCGATGACATTGCGCCGGCAGCCGCTGCGCCAATAAGTAAAGTTCTTGAAGTTTGGTTTAAATGAAATAAGCGGGAAAAGTTAGAACCTAAAGCTGCTCCTGTGGCAACTGTTGGACCCTCTAACCCCACTGAACCTCCAAAACCAACGGTTAAGGGAGCTGTCAACAAGGAAGCCCACATTTGACGACGTGGCATCAGCCCTTTTAGTTTTGAAATAGCATATAAAGTAGAAGGAATACCATGTCCTACCGGTTTTTTTACAATATACTTTATGATAAGAAGAACCAATAATAATCCAATTATTGGGAATATAAAATAGAATACTGAATGAATTTCCCTTATAAATTCTCCTTCCAGTAATTCCTGAATTAAATGTGTGAGATTTTTTAATGTTACAGCTCCAAGTCCTGCTAATAAACCAATAATTGCACTAGAAAAATTTATAAACTGCTTATTGGAAATATGTTTATATTTCCAGATCAGAAATTTTCTTAGCAAACTTTTTTGTTGTGTCGGCATTTTTTAAATTAACCTTAGCATTTAAATTACAACTAGTAAAAAATCCAGCGATTATAAGGCTTATTTTTTATGATTTAAAATTTAATTTCAAATTTAGCTCTTTAAGTTGCTCATCATCAATATTTGAAGGTGCATCGATCATAACATCTCTACCTGAATTATTCTTTGGAAAAGCAATAAAATCTCTTATTGTTTCTTGTCCGCCTAATATCGCAACCAATCTATCCAATCCAAATGCAATTCCTCCATGTGGTGGTGCTCCATATTCAAAGGCATTCATTAAAAAACCGAACTGATCCTGAGCCTCTTCTTTGGTAAAGCCTAACAGATCAAACATTCTTGATTGTGTTTCTTTATCAAAGATACGAATCGACCCTCCTCCTATTTCATTACCGTTCAACACCATGTCATAAGCATTGGCTCTTACTTTTCCTGGATCAGAATCCAACAGCTTTATGTCTTCCGGTTTTGGCGAAGTAAACGGATGATGCATAGCATGGTATCTTTGAGTTTCTTCATCCCATTCCAGTAAAGGAAAATCAACTATCCAAAGGGGTGCGAATTCATCAGGGTTTCTTAATTCCAAAATTTCTGCCATTTCCATCCTTAAGGCACTCAGTTGAGTACGTGTTTTTTCAGTTCCACCAGCCATGATCAACATTAAATCACCTTTATTCGCATGTAATCTTTCTGCCCATTTTGCAAGATCATCCTGATTGAAAAACTTATCTACAGATGATTTAAAAGTCCCATCATCATTGTATTTTGCCCAGATCAAACCATTGGCACCAACCTGAGGGCGTTTAACAAAATCAATTAATTTGTCAGTTTGCTTTCTAGAATAATTGGCACAACCTGGAACTGCAATTCCTACGACCAATTCCTGAGAATCAAATACTCCAAAACCTTTGTTTTGAGCCAGATCATTTAATTCACCAAATTTCATATCAAAACGGATATCCGGTTTGTCATTTCCATAGGTTCTCATGGCATCTGCATAGGTCATTCTTGGAAATTCACCAACCTCAACACCTTTGATTTTCTTCAATAAATGCCGGGTTAATCCTTCAAAAGTATTTAAAATGTCATCTTGTTCCACAAAAGCCATTTCGCAATCAATTTGTGTAAACTCAGGTTGACGATCGGCACGCAGATCTTCGTCTCTAAAACATTTTACAATCTGAAAATACTTGTCCATACCACCAATCATCAACAATTGTTTAAAGGTTTGTGGCGATTGTGGTAAGGCATAGAATTGTCCTTCATTCATACGTGATGGCACAACAAAATCACGGGCTCCTTCAGGGGTTGACTTGATCAGATATGGAGTTTCAACATCAATAAATCCATGCTGAGAAAGGTAATTTCTAACTTCCATTGTTACTTTTGAACGAAAGATCAAATTTTCCCGAACCGGATTTCTTCTGATATCAATATAACGATATTTCATACGTAATTCATCACCTCCATCTGTTTCATCTTCAATAGTAAAAGGGGGTGTTTTAGAAACATTCAAAACAGTTAATTTTGATACTAAGATTTCAATTTCACCGGTAGGAATATTAGGGTTTTTTGATGCCCGCTCTATTACCTTACCATTCACTTGAATAACAAATTCTCTACCCAAAGTTTTGGCTTGATCTATTAACTCTATTGAGGTGCGTTCTTCATCAAAGATCAATTGTGTAATTCCATATCTATCTCGTAGATCCACCCAGATCATAAAACCTTTGTCACGTACTTTTTGTACCCATCCTGACAAGGTAACCTCTTGGTTCACATTTTCTAATCTCAACTCTCCGTTAGTATGATTTCTATACATTATCTTTATTTCTTAAAATACTTCTTCAATTTTGAAGATGCAAATTTAATGAAATAGTACATAGTTACTAGGATTTAAATGTATTTTTTAAATTTACTCTATAAATGTAAATTGTACTGATTATGAATCAAAAAAATATTTATTGGATATCAACTATCAC
>Ga0209013_10000103_pt1 | contig 63790 bp, 60 predicted proteins | sample Cruoilmetagenom2_FD_187291 | JGI IMG/M metagenome (GOLD analysis project Ga0209013, IMG submission 187291) | Oil polluted marine microbial communities from Coal Oil Point, Santa Barbara, California, USA - Sample 2 (SPAdes) (version 2) | ecosystem: Environmental > Aquatic > Marine > Oil seeps ... | reverse complement strand
CCCCTCCACCCGCTGAAGCCCAAAATCAATCTGCTGCCAATCCCTTACGCTGAAGAACTCAATGACCGCGCCAACGCGGCCCAGCGCCGCCTCGTCCATCTCGGGCACCTGGTCCGGATAGAGCGACCAGCGCCCGAGCAACCCATCGGCGGCCTCCTCGAACCCAGGATCGAGCCGCTTCTGCCAGCGCCGCTCGAGCGTGGTAAGCGCCAACCGGGCAACCGCGTCTGCCGACGCCTTCAGGTTGCGGCGACCGACCGCAGCCGTGACGGTGGCATCGACCCTGCCCACCGCATCCTCGCCAGCAAGACGGACACGGAAGAAGCCGCCCGTGATCTCGGCCGCGGCGATGACGAGACCGCCATAGCCATAGACACTGTGCAAATCCGCATAGGCGTCCGGGTCGCCGGCCAGAACCGGCCGGACCGTCTTTGCATCGAGGCCGTCGCGAGGTGCGACCAGCGTCGCCAGGGCGACCCCATTCTCAAAATCCAAACGCTCCCAGGCCCCCCGCCAGTCCGCGATCGCATCGTTCGAGACGTCATTGCCTTCGAGCACCACCGGCAGGATTGAAATGGCCGACGCGGGCGCATCGACGAAAGGAATGGAGCGGCTGATCAAGAGTTGTTGCACGGCGCCCGGATAGAACCGCACATCGAGGACGTCGATATAGCGGGCGGCGGAGGCCTTCTCGCTCCGGATCGCAATGCCCGCCACAAGCCCTTCGATCACACTGTGGGAGAACGTGGGCAGGCTGGCCTGTGAACTGAGCGGCACGAGCCGGGCGAGCAGCGTCTTCATGGCCCGTGTCTCCGCCTCGGCCATGCCCTTCTCCCGCGCGATCACGGCATCCTTGGCCGTGACGTCCACATGGACCTCCGCGACGATGTAAAGGCTGGCGGCAGCGGCAAGCTCCGGACCTGCCAGCAAGGCAGCCCCCCAACAGGGCGGCGCGACTCAATCCGGCATAAATGGCGCCAACCGCCTGAAACCTTTGCCTGACTGAAGTCCCATCGACCGCTCCCCGGCCCGTCGCCGGACGTGTTCGTCCGGAAACCTTCGCGCGACGATCAACACCCGGCCTTTCCGCCTCGAGGGCTCTTGCCTGTGGCGCCCGTGCCTGCCAAGAGTGTTATGACAGAACTCTGGAACATGCACCCCGCGTGGCCGCGGCCCCGAAATCTCAACGCTCACACGACCCGACGTGCCCCACCCTTCCGACGTGTCCAAGCCCGGCGACAAGCCCCTGACCTATCGCGAAGCCGGTGTCGATATCGATGCCGGAAATGCCCTTGTCGAGGCAATCGGTCCCCTTGCCGCCACGACCAAACGCGCGGGCGTTCTCGGTAATCTCGGTGGCTTCGGCGGGCTGTTCGATCTGGCCGCATGCGGCTTCAAGGACCCGGTCCTGGTGGCAGCGACCGACGGGGTCGGGACCAAGCTGAAACTCGCCATCGACACGGGGCTCCATGCCGGGATCGGCATCGATCTCGTCGCCATGAGCGTCAACGACCTCGTGGTCCAAGGCGCCGAACCGCTCTTCTTCCTCGACTATTTCGCGACCGGCAAGCTGGAGGTGGGCGTGGCCGCCGAGGTCGTGGCCAGCATCGCCGAAGGGTGTAGCCAAGCGGGCTGCGCGCTGATCGGTGGCGAGACCGCCGAGATGCCCGGCCTCTATGGCGATGGCGACTACGACCTCGCGGGCTTCGCGGTCGGTGCCGTGGAGCGGGACGCGATCCTGCCCCGCCCGGACCTGAAGGCCGGCGATGTCCTGGTCGGACTGCCCTCCTCCGGTGTCCACGCCAATGGCTTCTCTCTTGTCCGCCGCGTCGTAGCCGCCTGCGGCCTCAGCTGGAGTGGCCCGGCACCATTTGCGCCAGACGCTGCGCTCGGCGAAGCGCTCCTCGCGCCAACCCGCATCTATGTCCGCCAAGTGCTTGAAACGATTCGGGCCAACCCCGGCGCCGTGAAGGCGCTGTGCCACATTACGGGCGGCGGGCTGATCGACAATCTGCCCCGCATTCTGCCCCCGACGCTCTCGGCCGCGATCGATGTGGAGGCCATCGGCATGCCGCCCGTCTTTGCGTGGCTCAAGGCCGAAGCGCGACTCGATGCGCACGAGATGTACCGGACCTTCAATTGCGGGATAGGCATGGTGGTCGCGATTGCACCCGACGATTTCACGCGTGTCCGCAGCAGCCTCGGACCTGAGGCACTGCCGATCGGCACCCTCATAGCGCGGGGCGACGGTCCGGCCGTCGTGCTCGGCGCTACGGATAACCCGGCATGAGCACAAAGCGGCGCGTCGGCGTTCTGATCTCCGGCCGCGGCAGCAATCTGCAGGCGCTGATCGATGCCGCCAAGGCCCCCGACTACCCTGCCAAACTCGTGCTTGTGGTTTCCAACGTGCCTGACGTCCAGGGCCTGACCCGCGCCGAGGTGGCCGGCATCCCGACCTGTACCGTCAACCACCGCGACTTCCCATCGCGCGAAGCCTTCGAGGCCGCGCTGGACGAAGCGTTGGGCGGCGCGGGTGTGGAACTCCTCTGCAACGCGGGCTTCATGCGTTTGCTAACGGAAAGCTTCGTTTCCCGCTGGCTGAACCGCCACCTCAACATCCACCCCTCGCTGCTGCCGGCCTTCAAAGGACTCGACACTCATGCGCGGGTCCTGAGCGCCGGTGCAACGATAACCGGATGCACGGTCCATTTCGTGCGTGCGGCCATGGACGACGGCCCGATCGTGGCGCAAGCAGCCGTGCCGATCCATGCGGACGACACTGAGGAGAGTCTCGCGGCGCGCGTGCTTGCCGCCGAACATCGCCTCTATCCTCATGCCTTGCGACTCGTCGCGTCCGGACAGGTCACCATGGACGGCGAACGCGTTGCCGGTATGCCCGAGGGGGCCGATGGCACCTGCGAATTTGCCCTTTTTTCGCCCCCGCTTCCGGGCAATTTTTGACCCTGCACTCAGAAACTTGGAAAAATACGCAAACAGACCCGCAAAACTTGACGCATCGCAAGACTGTGCGGCGCAAGGGCCCGTAGACAGTACAGACAAGCGGATGCTAGGAACAACGACTACTCAGTCGATCTCCGCAACACTGAACCGCGTGCAGAAGTTCTGCGCACGCGAACGTTGCCCGAGACCTAGTGCTGATCTTGCGGTTTGGCCTCAAGCCCTGTCTGGCACGCTTGGCCCAACGGGAGCATTTGGCCCAACAATAAGAGGGATGGCGTAAATGGCGGACATGACGGTCGCCTACTCCGCGTCGCACGGTCTCGGAGAAGAGCAAAGCATCTGGTTCAAGCTCTCGGCGCTTTTGAATCAAGAGAACCCCATGCAGGTTCTCATGGCGCTGTGCGAGAAGTACAACGGCGTCCTGCCGGTCAATCTCAAGAACCAGCGCATTGTTCTGCTGAGCGAGCCTGAACACGCCGAGCGCGTCCTCGTGACGAACGCGGACAATTACACCAAATATTTCGAAGGGCTCCGTCCCGTTTTCGGCCGCAGCATGATCACCATCGACGGTGCGCTTTGGCAGAAGATCCGCGTGCCACAGCAGGCGGCCTTTCATCCGAAAATGTTCGAGGAATACTTCCCCTATCTGATGTCGGCCATCGACTCGAAGATGAGCCGCTGGAAGAAATTCGCCGAGACGGGCGAGACCGTCGAGATGGTGGAAGAGACCTGGACACTGGCCGCCGAGATGGTGTGCAAGGCTCTGTTCGATCGCGAAATGCCGTTCAACCCTCATTTCGTGTTCAAGCAGGTCAAGACCTACACCGACGTGATGAACCACAAGACAATGCGCCTGAAGAGTGTGCGCGGCGAGCTTGAGGAGATCACGGACGAGGACCCGGCCAAAGCCATGGAGGTCTGGCACTCGGTCCCGGATGCTGTGATCGGCGCGGACGTGATCGACCACCGCGACAAGACCCTGCTGACGGCGATGCTGGAGGCCGAGGCCGATCCGGATTTCCCGGAATTCGACCACCGCCAGGTCATCGACGAGATGAAGCAGTATCTGTGGGCAGGAACCGAGACCACGGCGCTTACGCTCGCCTGGTCGCTCTACCTCCTATCCCAGCACCCCGAAGCGATGGAGCGCGTCCGCGAAGAAGCGCACCGGGTTTGCGGCGACGACGATCCCGATTGGAGCCAAGTGCAGCAGCTCAGCTACACCCGCATGGTGATCCAAGAGGCCATGCGCCTCTACCCGCCGATCTGGGGTTTGATCCGCATTGCTCAAGACGACGACGAAATCGCCGGGCACAAGATCAAGGCGGGCGACAAGGTTTCGATCCTCTCCTATATCGCTCATCACAGTCCGAAATATTGGGAAGAGCCGGAGAAGTTCGATCCGGAGCGGTTCGCGCCCGAGCGCGCCAAGAAGCGACGGAAATATTCCTACTTGCCCTTCGCTGCCGGAAAACGCGCCTGTATCGGCGGGGCGCTTTCGCAGATCGAAAACACGCTGGCGCTGGTCCAGCTCCTGCGCCGCTTCACACCCGAATATGTGGGGCCAACCCCGGCGAAGATCCGCGCGACCGTCACGCTCTGCCCGCAGGGCGGCCTGCCCTTCCGAATCCGCGAACTGAGTTAGGCACGGCTAAAAGCCGACGCTTCTCAGCGCTCAAAGGACCAGCTGAGCATAGCAAGCGACGCGCAAGAACCTTGCGCGTCGGAAAAAGCATCTCGCAAAAGTAGGCGAAAGCCCCTTACCCGACGATCTCGCCCTTCTTGAAGCAGAGATCGATTTCGCGCTTGGCGCTTTCGGGGCTATCGGACCCGTGCACGGAGTTGCGCTGCAGGTTAATGGCGAAATCTTTGCGGATCGTTCCCGGATCGGCGTCGACTGGGTTGGTCGAGCCCATGACCGATCGGTTGCGCTTGATCGCGTCTTCCCCTTCGAGCACCTGAACCACGATGGGGCCGGAGGTCATGAAGTTGACCAGGCCGGCAAAAAAATCGCGCTTTTTGTGCATTTCGTAGAATTCTTCGGCCTGCTTCTTCTTCCACCAGATGCGCTTCTGCGCGACCACCCGGAGGCCCGCGCCTTCCAGGCGCGCGACGATCAGCCCTGTAATATTGCGCTCGGTCGCGTCGGGCTTGATGATCGAGAGCGTGCGTTCGATGGCCATAGCCGTAAGTCCTTCTAGTCTCTGATTCTTCAGTATTTTTGAATCTCGGCCGGGCTTATAGCCATCGGTCATGACGGCCACAAGGCGCGGGCGTTAAAATCAATTGGTGTGTGATATGAAAGCCCCAGATGCGTTGCCCAGATAACGCAGTGAGGACGTACCGATGCTCTATGCCACGATCAAGGTTCTTCTGACGAGCGTTCTTGTGGTCGCAGTCTCCGAAGCCGCCAAACGCAGCGCCCTATTCGGCGCACTGATCGCCTCGATTCCACTGACCTCGGTGTTGGCCATGATCTGGCTCTATGTGGACACCGGCGACACGGAAAAGATCGCGCGCCTGTCCACGGGAATCTTCTGGTTGGTTCTGCCCTCGCTCGTGTTGTTTCTCAGCCTGCCCATCCTTTTGCGGGCCGGCCTGGATTTCTATGCAAGCCTGGCGGGCTCGATGGCCCTCACGGTTGGCGCCTATTTCGCAATGCTTTACATCCTAGGGCTTGCCGGTATCGAAATCTGACGATCCAAGCACTGATTTGGATCAGGCTTTCTTCTGCCACCGCCCGCCTTCGTCCTGCTGCCAATAGCTCACCGCGAGCCCCTGCTCTTTCGCCACCGCCCACGCCTCCCGGGCGCGCGCTACGGCGTCCGTATCGTGACCGTCGAAGATATGGACCACGCGCGCGTAGTCGCCCACCGCGTCCAAGCTGGCGCCGTCCACCAGGAAGCGGACAGCCGCATCATTGGGATTGGTATCGCCATCGGTCAGGTAGACAGGCTGTGCGTCCGGGGTGCCGTCGGCGTCGGCGCCATGGGGCAGGAAGCTCTCCTCGCGGTAGGTCCAGAGTAGCGTGTTGAGGGCCTCGACCCGCTCCGGGCTCGACGCCTGAACGGCAGCCCGCCAGCCCCGATCCAAGGATCGCTCCAGCAGCGCCGGCAAGACCTGCTCCAGTGTGCGGCTCTCCAAATGATAGAAGAAGACCTCCGTCTCGCCACTCATCACGACTTGGCCTTCACATACGGATTGTTGCCTTTGCGCAGGTTGAAGCGGATAGGCACGCCCGGCAGATCGAAGGATTCGCGCAAGCCGTTCACGAGATACCGGACGTAAGAATCCGGCAGCGCCTTGGGCTGGGAACAGAACGCGATGAACGTCGGTGGCCGGGCGTTGGCCTGGGTCATGTAGCGGATCTTCAGGCGGCGCCCGGACACGGCCGGCGGGGCATGCGCATCAATCATAGCGGCAAGCCAATCGTTCAGAGCGGCGGTGGGCAGGCGCCGGTTCCACACCGCGTCCGCCGCGAGCACAGCATCCATGAGCCGGTCGACGCCCTTGCCGCTCTGGGCTGACAGCGTCACCAAAGACACGCCCCTGACCTGGGGAAGCAGGCGCTGACACATCTCGCGCAATTCGGCGAGACGCGCCTGCTTTTCCGAAACGAGATCCCATTTGTTGATGGCGATGACGAGCGCACGGCCTTCGCGAGCGGCGAGGTCGGCGATCTGCAGGTCCTGTTTCTCGAAAGGCTTTTCCGCATCGAGCAGCAACACCACGACCTCGGCAAACTTGATCGCCCGCAGCGTATCGCCGACCGAAAGCACTTCGGCGCGCGCATCGATCCGCGCCTTGCGCCGAAGGCCCGCCGTGTCGAACACGCGGAGGCGGCGGGACCCCCAAGCGATCTCCGATGCGATGGCGTCGCGTGTGATCCCCGCTTCCGGACCCGTGATCATGCGGTCCTCGCCAAGAAGCGCATTGACCAGCGTGGATTTGCCCACATTGGGCCGCCCCGCAATCGCAATCCGCAACGGATAGACGCCATCTTCGTCCGGCTCGCCTTCCTCGGCCCCGCCATCCGCCGCAGCTTCTTCTTGGGCGCTGCGATAGGCCTCCGCGATCGCATCGATCACATCGCCGATTCCAAGTCCGTGTTCGGCGGACGTCGCAAATGGCTCGCCAAGACCCAATGAAAACGCCTCGTAATACCCGGGCTCGGCGGCCCGCCCTTCGGACTTGTTGGCCGCAAGCACGACGGTCTTGCCGTGCTTGCGCACAAGATCGGCGAAGATTTCATCGGCCGCCGTGACGCCGGTCCGGGAATCGATGATGAAAAGGACGAGTTCTGCCTGCTCAATGGCCGCTTCGGTCTGCAGCCGCATGCGCGGGGTGAGCCCGTCATCGCCGGATTCCAGACCCGCCGTATCGATCAGTGTGAGCGGGCATCCCTCGAGGACAACCTCGGCCTCGCGGCGGTCGCGTGTCAGCCCCGGCTGATCGTCGACGAGCGCGAGCCTTCTGCCCACGAGCCGGTTGAACAGCGTGGACTTGCCCACATTGGGGCGTCCGACAATGGCGACGGTAAAGGGCATGACTGCGAGATCGCGGAGTCCGGTGTTTCAGGCCAAGGAAGACAAACGAAGGAACACAAACAAGGCAGGCAAACAAGAACCGCCGGACCAAGACGACGGTGCGCTAGTTGGTAGTCGACGCGTCCGTCTTGGTGTCGTCCGCTTTCGCATCGTTTTTCTTGGTGTCGTCCGATGTGGACTCATCGGCGCTGGACCCGCCTTCCGTGGCGGTCTGGCTGAGAATGAGGGCAAGCATCACGTTGGCGCGGTCGCGCATATTCCGCGGCGTTCCCCCATCGACCAAGAGCGCGCTGAACTGGTCCTCGGCGGCTTTTAAGTCGTCGTGCTGATAGGCCGAGAGCCCCAGCAGCTCGCGCGCGGAATAACGCCAAGCGCTTTTCCCGTTTGCCAAACCGTCGAGGCGCGTCTGCATTTCCGCATAGTCTGCCGTGTCGAGCCGAAGCGTGGCCGCCTGAAGTGTGGCAAGCCCCTTCAGAATTGGATCGACCCGGCGCTCCTTGGCCAACGCCTCGTAGGCTTCGACGGCCTTATCGGTCTCGCCGGCCTTGGCCTGGCTCGATGCGAGCTGAAACCGTGACAAAACGCGATAGCCGGACGGGCCGTCCTTGACGAGCCTTTCGAACGCCTCGTTCGCCTTGGCCTGATCTGCGCCGCTCTCGAATGCGAGAGCGGTCGAGAATTCATCGCCTGCGTTCTCGGCCGCGCTCTCTTTCAGGTAGGTCCAGATATTGTAACCGACGACGCCGATAATGAGCGCCAGGGCGAGAACGATGACGTAGATCCCGAACTTGTCCCAAAGGGCCTTGTACCGCTCCTGACGAACCGCCTCGTCGACTTCGCGAATGAAACTGTTGTCGGTCATGTGGTTAAGGGCTCTTTCGGCTTTCGGAACGGCGCGCGGGCGCGGGTGAACGGGGGCGGCTGTAGAACCCGGGCGAACGCCCGGCCTAACCCACGCCGTATAGTGAAGGCCGCTAGTTCGCGCAAGGCTGAATGCCACCAGCCGGCAGGGAACCACCGGGACGCCCAAGCGCGACCTCCGGGGCTATCAGACTGAAATTTTGACTTTTTTGGGCGCCGAGGGAACTTCATCCAGGGTCGAATAGGTGTGTTCCTCGGCCGGAAAGGCACCCGCGCGGACGTCCCGCGCATAGGCTTTCACCGCTCCCTCCACCGCGGATCGGAGCTCGGCGTACTCCTTGACGAATTTCGGCACCCTCGGGGCGAGCCCAAGCATGTCCTCGAGCACCAGGACCTGCCCATCGCACTCGGCCGACGCGCCGATACCGATCGTGGGAATCGGCACGTCCTTGGTGATGCGTGCGGCGAGTGCCTCGGCAATGGCCTCGATCACCATGGAGAACGCGCCTGCCTCGGCCACTGCGCGGGCATCGTCCTCGAACCGGGCCCACTCGGCGCGGCGGCGCCCGCGGGCCGCGAACCCGCCAAGCTGATTGACCGCCTGTGGCGTCATGCCGATATGACCCATCACGGGAATACCGCGCGCCGTCAGATAGGCGATGGTCTCGGCCATCTGCACGCCGCCTTCGAGTTTCACGGCGCCGCAACCCGTTTCCTTCATGAGGCGGGCCGCGCTCCGAAAGGCGACGGCGGGGCTCTCCTCATAGGAGCCGAACGGCAGATCGACCACGACGAGCGCCCGCTCCGAGCCGCGCACAACGGCCTGAGCATGCGCGATCATCAGATCGAGCGGCACGGGCACCGTGGTCTCCAGACCGTGGAACACCATGCCGAGCGAGTCGCCCACCATGAGAACGTCCACATGGGGATCGACCAGAGCGGCCGTCTGAGCGTGGTAGGAGGTCAGCACAACGATGGGCTCGCCGCCTTTGCGTGCGGCGATGTCAGGCGCGGTGATGCGCTTGATGTAGGTCTGATGTGACACGGGCCTTGACCTCGCGAATTTTCGTTCGTGCGTCGCGTGTTATGGCAGACATATAGGCATCTGTGCAGCGCAAAAACAGTCCGCCGCAGGCGCCCTTACATCGCCACCACCGGCTTGCCGATCAGAAGCGGGTGCAGCCAGATCAAGAATACCGCGTAAAAGACGAGCCCCAAGATCACCGCGATGATGTCGTTACGCGGGCTCCCCGGCCCTGGCGTCTCGATCAGCTCCGTGGGCTGGCGGTGTTTGAGCGCGATCCGATCATAGACTGCATAGGCCAGGAATGACCCGAACAGGATGATGCCCGCAAGATCGCCATTGGCGAGCAGATGGGCGAGCGCCCAGGTCTTGATCGCGGCCAGCATGGGATGCTTCACAACCGCCTTGATGCGCCCCGGCACATAGGACGCGACCAGAAAGATAAAGGCAGGCAGCATCAGCAGCATCGCCACGTGCCGCATCCAAGTTGGGGGCGTCCAAATGGGAATGATGGGCGCCTTGGCGAAACCGTAAACAAGCAGCACGAAGCCGAGAATTGAAAGCACCGAGAACGCGGCCCTGTAGCCGTTCGCTCCCAGCCTCTCGATCAACCGCTCGCGCAGACCCCCGAACGTGGGCAGTAGGTGAATACCCAGAAACACCACGATCCCGATGATAAGCAGCGCCATTGCTAACCTCCCTCAATCTCGCGGGGACACTATCATGCTGGCTTGGCCGACGCGATGCGCGGATCGTCCGGGACGTTGCTACGCATCACCGCAGCACTCCATCCGCAGGCTGAGTAAAGTCAGCGTTCTCAGGGCGACGGCATGACTGTCGAAAGCGCAGATCAGACTGCACAGGTTCAGACTGTGTATGGCGCGATGATCAGGATCGAATTATCCCGATCGGCAGATCGGCAGAGGACGCGGTGGTGGGCGCGGGCGCGCCTTTCGATACCGGGCGATGATCGGCTCCAGCTTTTCCTTCGGCCAGAATTTCGGCGCGCCAATCTCCCGCAAGCATCTGGCATTCCAGTAGACCCCCGCGCTAGACAGCTTCTGGCGAGACTTCAAGGCTTTCGCGACCGCTTCGATGTCGCGCGACTCCGGATAGATATAGACCGTGGTCGGCTGCTCCTTGATCATGTCCACAATCAGTTCCGAGTCCTCCGGCGTCCAACTGGTACAGCCATTGCTGCGCCCAGAGCTGTAGTTCAAGAGCCGGCCATAGGGCACGTAGCCCTTCTCGTTTGCATAGGGGCTGTCCGGACGCTTGCGAAGACACATGCCCCGCAAGAGCACGGCCGAATGCCCGCCAATGGCGCGTTCGCGCGCGTTGGCCGTATCGCCCTCGCCCTCGAACTGCACGAAGGCGCGCACCAGCGGCACGGACTTGCCGCGAGTCCGGTAGTAGCCTTTGAACGAGGTCCGCGTTTCGGCCGTCACATAGCCGCCGCCAGTCGTCAGCTTGGAGCCCTCGGCGTTGCTGAAATTCTTCGCGCAGCGCCGGCCGTTCGCGAAATTGGCGCCCGGTAGTCTCCGTCCGTTTCCGTAGCCGGACGAAATCGCGCGGAAAGACATATCGTGTTCGCAGATGATGTAGAACCGGCGCGCTACGCCGCCGCTGCCCGCAACGCTGGGCCGCGTCGCATCCATGGCGAAATAACAGGGATGCTTGGCAGAACCCTCCACGACCTTCTGCATGTAGAGCGCCCGCGCCCTCTGCAGGACGATTTCGGAAATCTGCCCGTCGCCGTCCCCCACATGGCGCTGCAGCCATGGCGGAGTGGCTTCGAAGTGCTCGTCGGCAAGCGCGCGGGGCAGCTCAAGCAATGCAGCCAGTGCGGCGGCGCTTACAATAGCCAGTAGACTGACGACCCTCCGGCGGCGAGGAATCAATCTCACCAATTGTCGTCTCCTATTGAATCGTTCGCCTTTCGATTCTATGCGGAAAAACGCCCCTATTGCGGCGTTTTGCTGGCGCGAATCGGACACGTAAGACAACCGACGCTAATCATAGACGATAAAACCTCGGTGTAACCCCTGCGCCTTGCGCAGGGTAGATTCCGGTGGAATTCGCTCGTTTGGCTGAAGCGCGCGGGCCCGAAATCAGACCTGCGTCAGAATTCACGCACGGGCGTAAACGTGCAGCGCACCGCCGAGTGTGCCTTGCTCCAGGCAGCGGAGCATATCCGCGTATTTTTTCCGCACCGCGTCGAAGAGTTCGGGGGATCGTGCTGCCGCGAGGGCCACTCGGTTCCCGTCCATGCGGGCCAGGAAGCGGCCATACCAGGCGGCATAGGCCAGATCGAGGTTGACGATGCCGGTGCACGCCCATCCCTGGCGTTCGGGGAGCTGGCGCATCTGCGTCATGGAATGGACGCTCGGCGGCAAACACTCGGTCCCGGCCAGGGCACGGGCGTCATAGGCGATGTAATCGAACACGGCGATGCGCGCGCCCGAGTTCGAAACCTTTCGGAACGATGAGAAGCACGCCTCCAGATCGGGACAGGCATAGAGTGAGTTGAAGGCGTAGATCACGTCCATCTTGGGCAGGGCCATCTCGCCGAGCTTGGTGACATCGCCTGGTATGAACTGCGAGTCCTGATAGGCGGCGTTGGCGTAACGCATCGACTCCGCGTCGAGATCGACCCCAACGACCACGGCGCCGGTCTTCTTACCGATCGCGTCCGCTGTGGCCCCCAGACCGCAGCCCGCATCGAGCACGGTCTCGCGCGGTTCCGGCTTCACATGGGACAGAACGAGATCGATGGCCTCTTCCTCGCCGGGATGGGCGAAGTCGCCGCCGCGAACGCGCGCAAGGAACGCCTTGTTCTCGAATGTGTTCATCGACGTCACTGGGAAAGCCTACCCCCGCGCGGGCGCCTTAGCGAGCGGAACCGACAACCGTTTTGCAGAGCGGTAGATCGGACAAGGTACGCGGCCGCGCGGGCTTGCGCTTCTTCGCGTAGCGCGTGAGCGCCGGCTCGAGCTTTTCCCGCGGCCAGAAATTTGGCTTCCCAATCTCCCGCAAGCAGGACGCGCTCCAATAGGTGCCGGCGCGCGACGGCGACTGCCCAGCCTTCACGGCGCGCCCCACGGCCACGATGTCTTTCGCTTCCGGGTAGATATAGACCGTGGTCGGCCTATTCTTGGCAATCGCCAGAATCGTCTCATTTTCCGCTTGCGGCCAGCTGGTGCAGCCGCTTGAACGCCCGGCGCTATAGTCGACCAGCTTGCCGTAAGGCACATAGCCATCCTTGTTCGCATGGGGGCTGCTCGGGATTTTCATCCGGCACATCCACTTCACGATCGCGGCCGAGTGCCCGCCAATAGCGCGCGCCCGCGCGGTCGCCGTTTCGCCTTCGCCTTCGAATTGCAGGAAGGAGCGCATCAGCGGCTGAGGGCCGCCGTCCGCGCTGTAATAGCCCTTGAAGGACGTGCGGATCTCCGCCGTCATATAGCCGCCGCCGGTGGTCAGATGAGAATTGCGCGCATTTGAGAAATTCTTCGCACAGCGCGCCTTGTTCGACAGGTCGGCGAGACCTGTGAAGTTACGCCCGGCCCCATGACCGGACGAGACCGCGCGGAACGTGCCCTTGGACTCGCAGATCACGTAGAACCGCTGTCCGCCGTCACCGGGGCGCGTCGCATCGAAAGCAAAATAGCAGGGATTCTTAACCGCGCCGGCCCGCACCTTTTTCAGGTGAAAGTCGTGGGCACGCTTGAGCACAGTGGCAGAGATTTGACCCTCGCCGTCACCGATATGCGGGTTCAGCCATGCGGGCACGCCCGGAATGAGCGGCGCGGCGGGCGCTGGAGCGAGTGCAGGCCGGAACGCGGGCGCGGGCTGAACAGCCGGCGCCTCTGAAACTTCTGGCGCAGGCGGCGCGACCGGAACGGTTCGAACCGACCGCACTGCTGGAACCTGTTGAGGCGGAACCGTCTGAGGCTGTGGCGCGGCCTGAGGGGGCGACGCGGCCAGAACATCCGGCACAACGCTTGACCCGGGCAGTGTCCGGGCAACCGATGTCACGCCTGCGTCCGGCACGGGCGCATTTGGCGCGGGCACATTCCGCACCGGCGCATTGGGCACGGGCATGACGGGCGATTTCGCGGCCGGAGAGGCCGCCCGCGCAGCGGGAGCCGGAGCATATTGCGGAGCGGGAGCCGGGACTGGAGGCGGAGCAGGCTGTGGCGCGGGCTGCACGTGCCAGGGGAGTTGCTGGGCAAACGCGGTTGGCGCAACGAACAGCGCAAAGGCGAACGTAAATGTCAGCGCTGCACCGACGGCAACGCCCAGCATGGCGCGCATAGCACCAAAGCCTTTTGAATTACGTCCCTTTGAGATGTGAGTTGTCCCTCGCACGAGGCACGCTCCCCATTGTGCAAGCTTGGCCCGCGTACGAAAGCCCACACGGCTCATGATACAACGCGGATTTATCCGGCCGGGATCCCTTTCGAGAATATCGCCTTCGAAACTAGAGCCCGAATGCTTAATCAGCCGTGAATGTGGCGAACGAGCGGCTCAGTCGTTGGTAGGGCCGCGGTAAGGCCGCGCGAACGGGCGCCCTCAGAACTCGCTAATGCGCGCCAAGACGGCGGGCCAGCCCCGTACGACTGGTCGCAAGCTCCGAGAGCGTCCAGTTGTCGAGAACTTCCAGATACGCCTCAAGTGCATCGCTCAGTGCGCCCTGCAGCCGGCAAACCGGCGTGATGCAGCACGCGGTCTTCGACCGAAAACACTCCACGAGGTCGAAGTCCTCCTCCGTCGCGCGCACCACAGCGCCAACGGAGATATGTTCCGGCGCAAGCGCCAGCCGAATACCGCCCTTGCGCCCTCGCAACGTCTCGACAAATCCGAACCGGGACAGTCGCTGCACGACCTTCGTGATGTGATGGTGCGAGATACCATACGCGCCGGCGATCTGTTCGGCTGTGGCCCGCCGGTCAGGAAAAGTGGCCAGGTACATCAGAACACGAAGCGAATAATCGGTATGAAGGGTTAGCCTCATAGGCCTCTCCAAGGGTAAGAAAGCCATCCTCACCGAAGGATGAAGTCTGACCGTCAAGAACGTCCTTGAAGGTTACGTATAAAAATAGGTAAAATACATACTTATTATAGCCGCGGATCAACTGCGGGGCCAATCAAGATGGGAGGACTTCATGATACGCAAGGCTTCTGCCTTAGTGCTGGGACTTGGCCTGATCGCAAGCGTGGCGCTTGCCGATGAGGAGCGAGTATCTTTCCCCGCCGACTACAAAACGACATTTGAGAACTACGTGAGTCTCGATCGGGTGCAGAACCACGATCAAATCATCAGGCTATTCGCGAATGACATAGCCATCAAAGCGGCGAAGGAGGGGCGCGAACTCCCCAACGGTTCAGTCCTTGTCGGTGAAGTCTACAAGGCGAAAAAGGATCCAGACGGCAAGGTCGCAACCAGCACCCTCGGACGCCGCATGCGCGACAAGCTTGCCGCCGTTGCCGTCATGGAGAAGGGCGAAGGCTGGGGCGACAGCTTCCCGGACGGCCTGAAGAACGGCGATTGGGACTTTGCCATATTCAAGCCGAGCGGCGAACGCCTCAACAAGGACCTCAACACGTGCCGGTCGTGTCACGCCCCAATGGCAAAGACACAGCATTTGTTCTCGCTGGAACATTTGGCACAGTAGAGCGGCGGAGTTCCCTACTCCCACTCGATGGTGCCGGGCGGTTTCGACGTGATGTCGTAGACCACGCGGTTGATGCCCCGCACCTCGTTGATGATGCGCGTGGCCGCGCGCGCCAAAAAGTCGTGGGAGAAGTCGAAATAGTCCGCCGTCATCCCATCGGTCGAGGTTACGGCACGCAGCGCGCAGACGAAATCGTAGGTGCGCGCATCGCCCATCACGCCGACGGTGCGCACGGGCAGCAGCACGGCGAAGGCCTGCCAGATCGTATCGTAAAGGCCCGCATTGCGGATCTCTTCCAGATAGATGGCGTCGGCCGCGCGTAGAATCTCTAGCTTCTCTTCCGTGATGTCGCCGGGAATGCGGATGGCGAGCCCCGGCCCTGGAAAGGGATGCCGCCCCACGAACGCGTCCGGCAGGCCAAGCTCGCGCCCTAAGCTGCGCACCTCGTCCTTGAACAGAGAGCGCAAGGGCTCGACCAGTTTGAGCTTCATGGTCTCGGGCAGGCCGCCCACATTGTGGTGGGACTTGATGGTGACGGAAGGTCCTCCTGTGGCCGAGACGCTTTCGATCACGTCCGGATAGAGTGTGCCCTGGGCAAGGAATTGCGCATCTTCGAGCTTTTCGGATTCCTCCTCGAAGACCTCGATAAAGAGCCGCCCGATGATCTTGCGCTTGGCTTCCGGGTCCGAAATGCCGTCGAGCGCGCGCAAGAAGCGTTCGCTCGCGTCCACATGGACCAGCGGGATGTTGTAGTGCCCGCGGAACAGCTCGACGACCTGGGTAGCCTCGTCTTTGCGCAGCAGGCCATGGTCCACGAAGATGCAGGTGAGCTGATCGCCGATGGCCTCGTGGATCAGCAGCGCGGCGACGGACGAATCCACGCCGCCTGAAAGGCCGCACACGACGCGGCCCCTGCCCACCTGTTTGCGAAGACGGTCCACTTCCGCCGTGCGAAACTGGGCCATGCTCCAATCGCCCGAACAGCCGCCAATCTCTCGCACGAAGGTCTCGATCAGCGCCGCGCCTTTGGGCGTATGCACGACTTCCGGGTGGAACTGCACGCCATAGAGCTTGCGGTCGTCGTCGGCGATGGCGGCAAACGGCGCGCCCGTGGAGATGCCGACCGCACGAAATCCGGGGGGAAGCTTGGTGACGCGGTCGCCATGGCTCATCCAGACTTGTGCGCGCTCGCCCGGGGCGAACACACCGTCGAACAAGCTCGTTTCGTCCACGACCTCTAGCTCGGCCCGGCCGAATTCGCGTTCGTGTCCCGGTTCCACCTGCCCGCCCAGCGCCGCCACCATGGCCTGTTCGCCATAGCAAATGCCGAGCACGGGCACGCCGGCGGCAAAGAGTGCGTCGGGCGCCCGGGGCGTGCCGCTCTCATGCACAGAGGCGGGGCCGCCCGACAGGATGATGGCTTTGGGGCGCACCGCCGCCAGCGCGGCCTCGGCCTTGTCGAAGGGCACGATTTCCGAATAGACGCCCGCTTCGCGCACACGCCGGGCGATGAGCTGGGTCACCTGACTGCCGAAGTCGACGATCAGCACCCGATCCTGTGTGGATTCTGCTTGTTTTTGGACTGCGGTTTTTTGATCCATGTGCGCCATTTTCGGTTCCATTCGCCGCTCGTTATAGCAGGAGTCTCCGGGCCGCCAGGGGTTCCGAACGCATTTTCGCAACGGTTTTCGGCTCGGAAACACATCGCTTTACGCCTATCAAGGAGGTGCGATTCCGCTTCGAGGAGAAACGCCCCATGGGCCAAGATACCGGCGAACAAGATATGGACGAAGACGAGCAGCGCGCGATCGAAGAGCGGCTTAAAGGGCAGATCGCGTCCTATCACGAAGCGGCCCTGCTCTTCACGGCGGTCACGGCAGGTCTACCGGACCTGTTGAACGCCGAACCCCGCACCGCGGAAGCGCTGGCGTCCGACCTAGGGCTAAAACCCGAGCCCATGCGCCGTTTCTTGCGCGGCCTCGTCGCCATGCAGCTTTGCGAGGCGCTGGACGACGGGCGCTTCGCCCTGACGCCCGCCGCCAAGGCGCTCACCTTCGGCAATCCCTCGAATTTGAGTGAGAAGGCCTTTGTCGCAGTGGGCCAGTATTGGATGCCCTGGATGTCGATGATGTATTCCTTGCGAACCGGCGAGCCCTCTCTCCCCTTCGCGCTCAACAAGAACTTCACCGACTGGCGCGGACCCAAGGCCGAGGAAGGCCGTTTTTTCTTCCGCTATGTGGCCAAGGAGGAACTGGCCAATCCCGGCGGGCTCAGAGACGCTTTGGGTGACCTGCCGGAGGGTACCGTGATCGCCAGCCTTGGCGGCGGCTATGGCGCCTGGCTGGCGGATGTGTTGAGCCGGGGCCCCACCCTCAAAGCCGTCGTCTTCGATGCGCCGCCCGTTCTGGACGATGCGATGCGGCTCTTCGATGTCCTAGAGCTCGCCGACCGGGTCGCGTTTCTCCCCGGCGATGTCCTTGAGGCCATCCCCGTCTCTGCTGATGTCTTCGTCCTCAAAAGCGTTCTCCAGCAGCATGACGACGCGGGGGCGGCAAGGATCTTGGAGAACTGCCGCGATACCATGGGCCAAAGCGGGCGTCTGATCGTCTATGAGCGGATCATGCCCGAAGACGCCTGCGACGACCCGGAGGCGATCATGCTCGACCTGCATATGCTGGCGATCACAGGCGGCAAGACCCGCACTAAAACAGAGATGGACACGCTGATCGCGGGCGCGGGGCTCGCGGTGGGCGGACACCGCAAAACAGCCGACGGCATTAGCGTCCTCGACGTGCGGCGTCCCGAACCAGACCCGCAAAGCTAGGCTCCAACCGATTCAAAGGATTTGTAAAATCGGGCGCGCGCCTTAGGCCCGGCGATCCAGGACCGCCACGAAAAAGCCGTCGGTACCGTGGCTGCGCGGCGTCATCAGCAGCGTCTCGTCGGACCCGTCCGCGGACGGCGGCGCTTCCGTCTCGATCGCCGCGTCCCACGCCTCGCGCCAGGGCGTCACCGCGAAGTCCGGGTGCCGCGCGAGAAAGCTCTCGACCTGCTCCCGGTTCTCGGTCGGCAGCACCGAGCAGGTGATGTAAGTGAGCCTTCCCCCCGGCTTCACGAGCCCGGCGCCGGCATCGAGCACCGCTACTTGATCGGTCACGCGCGCCGACAGCATCTCTGGGCTCAAACGCCATTTGGCATCGGGCCGCCGCCGCCAGGTTCCCGAGCCCGTACAGGGGGCGTCGATGACCACGCGGTCCATCCTGCCCTCAAGCGCTGCGAGCCCCGCGTCTTCCCCCGCATCCAAGACTTGGACGTTGCGGACGCCCGCACGCCGTAGCCGCTCGAAGATGGGGCGCAAGCGCATTCGGTTGGTGTCATAAGCGTAGAGCTGGCCTGTGTTCTGCATCGCCGCGGCGAGCGCTAATGTCTTGCCACCTGCGCCCGCGCAAAGGTCGATGACCTGTAGGCGGGGACCCGCACCCGAAAGGAGAGCAGCGACCTGCGAGCCTTCGTCCTGCACCTCGAACCAGCCCTTCCCATGGGCGGCGTCAGCCTCCACATTGGGCGTCCGCGCCGGCCCCTGCCGGGGCGCGATGCGCAAGCCCGACGCCACGTAGGCTGTGGCCTGAGGCTCGAAACGCGCCAATGCTTTCAATACCTTGTCACGATTTGCTCTGAGCGTGTTGACCCGCAGATCGACCGGCGCGCGGACCGAGAGTGCCGCCCCCTCCTCTGCCGCGTCTTCGCCGAACATGCCCGTGAATGCTGCCTCCAGCCATTGCGGGTAATCGCCCCGAACCCAGGACGGAACCTCGGTCGGGAGCGCACGCGCAAGCCCGGCGCGTTCGGCATCGTTCAAGGGCTCGGGTGCGAAACGGCTCCCGTCGCAAAGCGTGTCCACGCTGTCTGGCAGCATGCCCCAGGCGGTCACGAGCGCGCGCAATGCCAGCGGTCTTGGGCTGTCGTCCTCCATAGCGAACGCGAGAGACGCGCGCTGCCGCAGACAATCGAACACGAGGCTGCCGATCGCGGCCCGGTCGCCCGATCCCGCGAAGCGATGGGCCAGCCCCCAGTCTTTCAACGCCTCTGAGGCGGGCCGCTTGCGCGCCGCCAAATCGGTCAATACCTCGATGGCCGCACTGGCCCGTCCTGCTGGTGTCATTACAGCGTCTGGAACACGATGATCCGGCCGGCGACGAGGATCCACATCAGGGCCAGCGCGATCGCGCCCAGCAGAAACATGGGCGTCCGATGCGCGAGCTTGTTGCTCGTCACATGGATGGCGGTATGGCCGATCCGGGTGAGCGTGAACATCCACATCAGCACGTAGACGGTCGTATCGAGGGTCTTGGTCATGAAGCCGAGTAGCACGACGACATAGAACAGCGTGGGCATCTCCATGGCATTGTGAAAGGCGTTGCTCACCTGCTGCACGTAAGGTGGCCAGTCCGCCTGGCGCATGGCGGCCACTTCAGGCTGCACCTCGCCTTTCCGGATGGCCTGGAGCCTCAGAATGATCATCCAGAACAGCAGGGCAAAGGTCAGCGCGACCTGCAGGAACATGGGCAGCAGAATGGCTCCGAACGACATGGTATCCCCTTCATGGAGTGCGGTGCGCGATAGCATCGGGATAGGTGCGCGCCTCGCGCCCTTATACTCCGCCACCGTCACCCTTGTGGAGACAGTGTTCGCCTCGTGTCTCGAATTCCCGCCCTGACCCCGACTCTTACCAGAATGTCCCCAAAACATGGAGGGATGTTCAATTGACGGGACTGCTCCAGCCCTTTTAAACCTAAGCAAAATAGCAAAGTTCAAAGTGTTCCTAAGGAGGATTTCCATGCGCCTGCGCGCTTTTCCCATTTTTTCCGCAAGAGCGGCGCTTTCGGTAAGTGCCATGCTCTCGGCTGGTCTGCTCGCCACGGCGCTACTGACGGCCCCCGCCACCGCCAAGGACGAGGCACCCTCGGACCCCTGCTTCGACGGCAAGCTAAGCATCAAGGAGGTGCTCGACGCCTGTCAGGCCTTCATCGACAAGGGCAACGACGACAAAAAGCTCCTCATTCGCGCCCACAGCGTGCGCGCTATGGGCCTATCGGCCACTGGCAATCTCGACGACGCCATGGACGAGATCAACGCCGCCGTCGAGATCGATCCGAAGCGCGCCAACAGCTATTTCATGCGCGCGGCCGCCTACGACGCCAAGAAGGACTACGACAAGGCTGTCGCCGATTTGGACACGGCCATCGAATTGAAAGAGGATGATGCGGACTTTTACCTCCTGCGCGGCCTCGTCTACAGCCAGAAGAATGACTATGACGCCGCGCTGACCGACCTGAACAAGAAGGTCAAGTTGGACCCGAAAACGACCAACGGATACTCCAACCGCGGGGAGCTTTATCGGAAGCGCAAGGAGTACGACAGCGCGCTCGCCGACTATAACAAGGTCATCGAACTCGATCCCGAGAGCGCGAAAGGCTATGTCGATCGCGGCTGGATCTATGTCTTGCAGGAAAACCTCGACAAGGCCGGCCCCGATTTCGATACCGCACTCAAGCTACAGGCTACCAATGCCCTGGCTCTAGTGGGTCGCGGCGTTGTGAAAAGCCGCACCGGGGACGCTACGGACGGCAGCGCCGATCTCAGAATGGCGGAAAAGCTTGAGCCAGGCGTCTTCGAGCAAGTCCGTGCACTTGGCGTCAAGTAGCGGCCAGCATACGCGACGCATTACAAGATAGGCACGGCCAACAAAGGGCGAGCGGCCGTGAGGCCGCCGCTCTAGTTCTCGCGCGGATAGTTTGGCGATTCCCGCGTGATCGTCACGTCATGGACGTGGCTCTCGCGGAAGCTCGCCGTCGAGATGCGGATAAACCGGGTGCGATCCTGGAAGTCGGCGAGTGCGCGCGACCCCGTATAGCCCATGGAGGCCCGCAAGCCGCCGATGAGCTGGTGTAGCACGCTGCCCGCAGGACCCTTATAGGGAACCTGTCCTTCAATGCCCTCCGGCACGAGCTTTAGCGTGTCCTTGATCTCCTGCTGGAAATAGCGGTCGGCGGAGCCGCGCGCCATGGCGCTGATCGAGCCCATGCCGCGATAGGACTTGTAGGAGCGCCCCTGGTAGAGAAACACCTCGCCGGGACTTTCGTCGGTGCCCGCAAGCAGCGAACCCAACATCACGCAATCGGCGCCAGCCGCCAGCGCCTTGGCGAGATCGCCCGAATAGCGGATGCCGCCATCGGAGATCACAGGCACGCCTGCCTTCTTGGCCTCCTCGACCGATTCCAGCAGGGCACTGAATTGCGGCACGCCTACGCCGGCGACAATGCGCGTGGTGCAGATCGAGCCCGGACCAATGCCGACCTTGATCGCGTCCGCACCCGCATCGATCAGCGCCTTGGTGCCTTCGGCCGTTGCAACGTTTCCGGCTACAACCTGTACCGCGTTCGATATGCGTTTGATGCGGTTAACCTGATCCAAGACGAGCCGCGAGTGACCATGGGCCGTATCCACCACGATGAGGTCGACCCCGGCGTCGATCAACTGCTCGGCGCGTTCGAAGCCGGAATCGCCGACGCTCGTGGCGGCCGCCACGCGCAAGCGCCCCTGCTCGTCCTTGCATGCATCCGGATGCGCGCGAGCCTTCTCGATGTCTTTCACCGTGATCAGCCCGACGCAGCGATAGGCGTCGTCGACCACGAGCAGTTTCTCGATCCGGTGATGATGGAGCAGCCGCTTGGCTTCTTCCATGTCCACAGTATCCGTCACCGTCACAAGGTCCTTGGTCATCAGCTCGGAGATAGGCTGCGCTTCGTTGGTGGCAAAACGCACGTCGCGGTTGGTGACGATACCGACGAGCTTCCCGGACCCCGGTTCGACCACGGGGATGCCGGAGATCCTGTGGTTGGCCATCAATCCCAGCGCGTCCGCCAACCGCGCATCGGGGTTGGTCGTGACCGGATTGACCACCATGCCGGATTCGAACTTCTTCACCTGGGCGACTTCGGCAGCCTGCAGCTCCGCATCCATGTTGCGGTGAACGACGCCGATGCCACCGGCCTGGGCCATGGCGATGGCGAGCCGGGACTCGGTGACCGTGTCCATCGCGGAGGACAAAATCGGGATGTTCACGGAGATCGTTTTCGTGACTTTCGAGCCAACCTGCACCTCGTTCGGCAGCACGTCCGAAGGGCCCGGACGGATCAGCACGTCGTCGAATGTCAGCGCCATGGCGCTGTCGGGAAAACGGTAATTATTGTGCGAAGACTGCCCGTCGGGCATAGGCCAACCTCTTATGGATGTGAAATGCCCGCGTCGGCAGTCGAGCCAAACGCGGAGCCGGTTGACGCCGTTCCATATCAGCTTGCCCCGCCGATGGAAAGCCGTGGCACGGGGTTACCCTCAGACTTCATAGCGTCTTGAGCGCCTTGCGGAGCAATGGGACTGCAAGTTCCGAGAACGACTGCACTTTTGCCTGCGGCAAGCGGTCCTCCCGGTGCACGAGACTGACCGGAATCGGCTCCGGCTCGTATTCTTCGAGGACCCGGCGCAGCGAGCCGTCCTTGAGAGCCCCTTGCGCCTGATAGGAGAGCACGCGCACGATTCCGAGCCCAGCCTTTGCGGCATCGATAGCCGTCTCGGCCGTATTGACGATCAGGCGCGGCTGAACCGGAATACTCTGCGCCCGCCGCTTCTCCTGGCCCTCACGACTTTTCTCCGGCGTGGCTCGGCCTGGAAAGCCCCACCGGTCCGGCTCAGAGAACGAGGTGAAGGTGATGCAGGAATGACCGAGAAGCGCCCTGGGCTCCGGCGGCACACCGGCGGTCTCCAGATAGGCCGGACTGGCGCAGCAGATCAGCCGGACGGTGCCAAGCGTGGTGGCGCGCATGGCCGAATCGGGGAGATGGCCGATGCGGATGCCGAGATCCATGCCCTCCTCCACGAGATTGACCACCCGGTTCACGAGCAACATCCGGGCTGTCACATGCGGGTACGCGTCCAGATACGCGCTCACGACCGGCCGAACATGCAAGCGGCCGAACAGAATGGGCGCGGTCAGCGCCAGTTGCCCATGCGGTTCCGCCTTCTCGCCGGCCAGATGACGCTCGGCCATATCGAGATCGCCGAGAACCCGGCGGCAAGTCTCCAAATAGGTGCGGCCGGGCTCGGTGAGGGCCAGACGCCGCGTAGTCCGGGTGAGAAGGCGCGTGTTGAGCGACTCTTCCAAGACTTTGAGGTGGCGGCTGACCGTTGTGAGCGGCATGCCGAGCCGCTCGCCCGCGGCCGACAGCGTGCCCGCGTCCGCGATAGCCACAAAGATACGAATGGCTGCGAGCCGGTCCAATTATTCTTCCAGTTTATGGAAGGATGTCTTCATAAATTGACCTATACCGCAAATTACTGGAATAAGCCATATGTGGTGGACCAGCCACAGCCACGAAGCACGGAGGCACAACCCAATGACTGCCCGCACGCTGCACGACATGGAACTCTCAGGTAACTGCTACAAAGTCCGGCTCTTTTGCGCGCTGCTCGGGCTCGATCTCGACCTCGCGCCTGTCGACCTCATGGCCGGCGCCCACAAGGAGAGCCCCTTCATCGATCTGAACCCGTTCGGCCAGGTTCCGGTGCTTGAAGACGGCGGCACCGTTTTGCGGGACTCGCAAGCGATCCTGGTTTATCTCGCCCGCAAATATGGCGGCGAGTCCTGGCTCCCCACGGACCCCGTTGGGATGGCGAGCGTAGTGAACTGGCTGATGGTGGCGGAAAACGAAATCGCGCGCGGTCCCGGGGACGCCCGCCTCCGTGATAAGTTCGGCTTTCCCGTTGACGCGGACAAGGCCCGCGAAAATGCAGCCAGTATTCTCGGTCTGATCGAGGCGCGGCTGACGCAGAACGACTGGCTTGCCCTCGACCGCCCGACCATCGCGGATATCGCCTGCATGCCCTATGTCGCTCTTGGCCATGAAGGCGGCGTAACGCTGGACGCTTACCCCGCGACCCAGGCCTGGATCGGCCGCATCAAGGCCCTGCCCGGCTTCATTTCCATGCCCGCGCTCTAGGCCCCATCATGACCACCCCCACGACCTCCTGGATGGACATCGCCTTCACGCCCGCGGTCAAGGCGGCGCAAACCCGCCGGGGCTCGCGCGAGGGCTATGCCCGCATGGCGGCCAAGGGCACGACCCGAACCGCAATCGATGCAGGGCTTGGAGACTTCATCGCGCACGCGCGTTCATTCTACCTAGCGACAGCCAGCAGCAAAGGTCAGCCCTACATCCAACATCGCGGCGGCCCACCAGGCTTCCTGCGCGTGCTCGACGAAGAAACCCTCGCCTTCGCCGACTTCTCGGGCAACCGCCAATACATCTCGACGGGAAATCTGGATGAGAACCCGAACGCGATGATCTTCATCATGGATTACCGGACCAAGCATCGCGTAAAGATCTGGGGCACCGCGAAAGTCGTCGAGGGTGATGAGGCGCTAATCGAGACACTGATGCCCGACAACTACGTGGCGCGTGCCGAGGCGGCGATCGTCTTCACGGTCGCTTCCTGGGACACGAACTGTCCTCAGCACATTCCGCTGATGGTGTTTGCCGAGGATGTCGAAACGCTTGCCGAACGCGTCACCGCGCTCGAAGCGGAAAATGCGCGTTTACGCGAAGCGCTGGCGAACGAGACGCCGGCCATAGGAGACAATTGATGACGACGCACCGTAGCTTTCCCAAAGTCCCCGGCTTCCGCCTCGGCATTTATGTGTTCAAAGACGCCGAGATCGTGGACTTCGCCGCGCCTTACGGTGTGTATCGCGACGACATCCAATATCAGTAGGCTCGCAGCGTCTCACCGGGCACTCCATGGAAGGCGGGTGTGGGCGCTTTCTCGCCGCGCTTCGCCGCCTCTTCCGCCTGACCCCGCGCGAAGTCGTAGAGCTCCTGCGCGGTCACGGTGCCGTCGCCATCACCCGTCGTGTCGGCAATGCCGCGTAAGCCCGTTGCCAAGGAGTCTCTGAATACGCTTCGCGGGCGCTTCGTCTTGCCGGGCTTAAACGTATCGCCCGCCGCCGACAGCGTCACCCAGTTGCGCGGCGTCAGCAGACCCGCCGGGCCGATCTTCGGCGCGACGTGCACCCGCTCCACGTCATCGCCATTCTTGAACGGTGCATCGAGATAGAGACGCAAATGCGTGACTCCCATCCGCGCCAGCGCATTGTAGAGCGAGGAGAGACGCACGCCTGTGTCGGGCTTGCCGGCATCGGCATCCGACGGAAGCAACACCACGTCCCTGCCGCCGTTCAGCGTCAACGCCTGGCCAGAGAAGTAGACGATGACCTCGCGGGCGCGCGTGTCCTTTATGAGATCCTGCAGCTCGCCGCGCGTGTCGCCCGCCTTGCCGAAGATCTCATCGAAGTCTTTCCGCGTGGCGTTATGACCAGTCACGATGCGCTCATCGTCTCCCCGGTTTACCGCGCTAACAGCAGCTGACTGATTCGTTCCCCGCGTGTGCCGCTTCCTCGAACGGCGACGATGTCCCGCATCCCGGAAAGATCCCGTAATGCGTGGAAAAGTCACCGACGAAATCGAAATACGGCGAAAAGCGTGTGTCCCCAAGCATGCGCCAGACATTTCCACATACGGGAAAGACCCTGCCCCGTTCGATGAAGTGATGCCCGTCCAGAACGAAGGCATCCGGCTGCTCGGCGATGCCGCCGCGATAGACGACGGCCTGACCGTAGTCCTCGCAGGCCGGTTCCAGATTATCGAGTTTGAACAGGCGGTAAGTGGCGGAGAAGAAGCGCGCACGGCCGAGCTTCTCGCGCATGTCCGGGTTCTCGATTTCGATGGGCCGGCTTCTGACGAGGCGCGGGTCCAGGAAGCCGGCCTCCTTCGCCATGGGCAGAAAGTCGTTCCAATAGAGAGCGCCCCCCAGACACTCGCCATATAGCAGCGGGTCGGCGCGCAGCTCCACCGGCAGCCGCCGGTCGCAATAGACATCGGCGAAATAGAGCTCGCCGCCTTGCTTCAAGAGATTGTAAGCGCCACGCAGAACCGCCAGCTTGTCCAGGCATAGATTAATGACGCAGTTGGACACGATGACGTCGAACGCCCCCGCGTCGAGCTCGAGCGCGTCGAGCTTTTCCAGATAGCCTTCCAGAAAGCGCACATTGGACTGCGCATAGCCGAATTTCTTTGTGTGCCAATCCTTGTGGACTTCGGCGGTGGCAAGCTGTTCGGCGGTCATATCGACGCCGGTCACGAAGCCCTTTTCGCCGACGAGTTGCGAAAGAATGTAGACATCGCGCCCTGCGCCCGAGCCGAGATCCAGCACGTTGCAGTTCTCAAGTGCGGTGGGAATGCAGAGCCCGCAGCCATAGTAGCGCCCGACGACCTCGTCATGAACGTTGGCGATCAGGCGGGTGAGATAACGCGGCATGTCGTCAACGTCGCAACAGGCCGAGGTCTGCAAGTCCTCGGACCCCTTCAGAACCTTGCCGTAATAGTCCTTCACCACATCGATATTCATCGCTTCGCTCCGGTGTGCCCCGCCAGTAGTGCCGTTACCCTATCAAGAGTCAGGCGCGCCGCAGCACACGGCAACGCACAGTCGCGTGAAGACCGCTAGCGCTCGTCTTGGCTCCCTTGGCTACCCGGTCCGCGATAGCCCATGGCGAGCACATAGACTTCCGCGGAGTCCTGCCGGCTGGCCTTGGGCTTCACATGAGACACCTTGGCGAAGTTCTGGCGTAACCGCGTGAGTACGTCCCCGGTCGCCCCGCCCTGCAGCATCTTGGCGAGATAGGCTCCGCCCGGCTTCAGCACGTCCTCGGCAATGTCTAGCGCGGCTTCAGCCAGCGCGATCACACGCAAGTGGTCGGTCTGGCGGTGGCCCGTGGACGAGGCGGCCATATCCGACAGCACCACGTCCACGGCTGCGCCGCCCAACGCATCGCGAATCATCTCGCCCGCCTCCGCATCGGTGACGTCCACTTGCATGAAGCGCGCGCCGGCAACGGGCTCGATCTCGTTCAAATCGGCAGCGACGACCCGGCCTTTACGAGCTTTCTTGCCCCCTGCCTTGGCGCCTTCTTTCTCGCCGGCTTTCTCGTCGCTTTGGCCCTCTCCGGTGTCCGCCTTCACCCGCGCGACCGCCACCTGGCTCCAGCCGCCCGGGGCTGCGCCAAGGTCGACCACTACGCCGCCCGGCTTCAGCAGGTGGTATTTGTCGTCGATCTCCAGAAGCTTGAAGGTGGCCCGGCTGCGATAGCCCTGGCGCTTGGCTTCCTCCACATACGGGTCGTTCAGCTGCCGCTGCAGCCAGCGCGTGGAGGCAAGCTTCCGCCCCTTCGCGGTTTTGACGCGCACTGTCAGGCCGCGCCGGCCCGCCCGGTCCCTTGGACCGCTATTCCCGCCTCTTGCCATATTGCCCGCTTCTGCCGCCGCTGCTGAGATCCGCCGGGCCTTCCAGCCCGCTTGCCGCACACCCTTGACCGACAAGGGCCATGGGGCGCATGTCGTGCGCACCTCTCTTTTAGCACCTGCCACATGCCCCGCTACTTCATTACTCTGATCGTGTCGGTCGCCCTGTTCATGGAGACCATGGACTCGACCATTATTGCCACGTCGCTGCCGGCGATCGCGGCCGATCTTGGGGAAGATCCTATTGCGCTGAAGCTGGCGCTGACATCCTACCTGCTGTCGCTCGCGGTCTTTATACCAATCAGCGGCTGGATGGCCGACCGGTTCGGCGCACGAACGGTGTTCCGCGCAGCCATCGTCGTCTTCACGCTGGGCTCGCTGGCATGCGGCTTCGCCACCTCGCTCCTGGACTTCATCCTGTTCCGCGTCGTGCAAGGCATCGGCGGGGCCATGATGGTGCCGGTCGGACGGCTGGTGATTCTGCGCTCGGTTCCGAAAGAAGAACTGATCTCGGCTCTGGCCTGGCTGACCGTGCCCGCGCTCATGGGCCCGGTCATCGGCCCGCCTCTCGGCGGTTTCATCACCACGGTGTTCGACTGGCGCTGGATCTTCTGGATCAACATCCCGGTCGGGCTACTCGGCATTTATCTCGCCTCGCGCTTCATCGAGAATTTCCGCGCGGACAAGGTCCCGCCGCTCGACCTCAAAGGGTTCTTCCTATCCGGTATTGGCCTCGCGGGCCTCGCCTTTGGGTTCACCATTATCGGCCAGCCCTTGTTTCCGCCCTGGGTCGTGGTGAGCCTCCTCACCGTGGGAGCGGTCTCTTGCACGCTCTACGTCCGCCATGCGCTCAGTATTCCTGCGCCGCTGCTCGACTTGCGCCTGCTCAAGATCGATACGTTTTTCGCGAACATCGCCGGCGGGTTCCTGTTCCGGATCGGCGTTGGTGCGACGCCCTTCCTTTTGCCGCTCTACTTCCAACTCGGGTTTGGGATGAACCCGCTGCAGTCCGGGCTCCTGACTTTTTCGATCGCTATCGGCGCCGTGGCGATGAAGACCGCCGCTGCCCCGATCCTGCGCCGGTTTGGCTACAAACCGGTCCTGGTGTGGAACGCGCTTATCACGGCCGCCTTCATCGCCGTCTGCGCCCTCTTCACGGCCGCCACCCCGCAAGCGCTGATCCTGGCCACACTTCTCGTCGGAGGTTTCTTCCGCTCGCTCGAATTCACCGCGATAAACACGATTGCCTATGCCGATATCGGCGAACACGAGATGAGCAAAGCGACGAGCTTCGCCAGCGTTTCGCAGCAGCTCTCCATGTCGGCAGGCGTAGCCGTAGGCGCGCTGGTGCTCGAACTCCAACGCATGGGCCGCGAGAGCCATGAGGTTCTGGCCAGCGATTTTCCGTTAGCGTTCCTGATCGTCGGCGCCTGCGCCGCGAGTTCGGCGCTGATCTTCCTGCGCCTGCCGAAAGACGCAGGTTCCAGCCTCTCCCGGAGAGCCCACGCCTTGGGCGAGCCGGGGAAACAACGCGATTTTGTGCCCGAGGACTAGGGTAGCCACTGGTTGTTAGGCCCTCGTCCCAATTCGGTCTAGGTGCGATCAAAAGCGTTCATAAGGGAGGTCGACAAAGAAGAATTCCGTGAGATGCCGCCTGTTGCCGTCGTTGCGCTCTGTGTTTTGTGTCCTCCTTGCGGCCGCGTTTTGGTCCGGCGCTAACTAGTTCGCACAAGCGCAAGGCCACCTATTGGGGGCATCTTGGCAGGCAGCTCAGTCTTGATGTGATGGCGGCTTGCCTTTGGGCGATTCGCCGTTGGAAGGCTTGCCGCCTGAGTCCTTGGCGCCGCCGCCCCCTCTCCGGCGGCGCCGACGCGGAGTTTTGCGGTCGTGCCCGTCCTCGGCCATGAGGGTGGTGAGGATCCCTTCGCGCAAGCCCCTGTCGGCCACGCGCAGGCGCTGACACGGCCAGGTCCTGAGCAACGCTTCGAGAATCGCACACCCGGCCAGGACGAGATCCGCGCGCTCCCGTCCGATGCAGGGCTCTGCGATGCGCTCGGCATAGCTCATGGCGATGAGGTTGTTCGAGACCCGGCGCACGTCGGTGGCTCTGAGCCAACATCCGTCCACCCGCGAGCGATCGTAACGGGGCAGCCCCAGGTGAATGCCGGAAATGGTCGTGACCGTGCCGGACGTGCCGAGGAAATGCGCACGGTCGGGCGCCACCCGTTCGCCGAACCGGTACTGGGATTCGAAGCCGGCCAGCGCGGTCGCCACGTCCTCGACCATGGCCTCGTAGTTCTCGATCGTGACATCGCGCCCGCCATGGCGCTCGGCCAAGTTCACGACGCCGAGCGGCAAAGACGTCCACGCCGCAATCGCGTCCTGAATGCCGGCCCGGCTCTGTATGGAACGCTTCCAGTCCGGCCCGATTTTGCGGAGATCGAGCCAGATCAGTTCCGAACTCCCGCCGCCAATGTCGAACACCAGCGCCCAATCGCAGGCACGATCCAGCAGCGAGGCACAGCCCGAGACTGCAAGCTTGGCCTCGGTCTCGCGGCCTACGATCTCCAACACAAGGCCCGTTTCGTTCTCAACACGGTCGACAAAGGACGCGCCATTGGTAGCGATCCGGCACGCCTCGGTGGCAATCAGGCGCGAGCGGGTGACGCCGCGGCGGCGCATCTTGTCCGCGCAGATACGAAGCGCGCCAATGGTCCGCTTTTGAGCGCCTTCGGAGAGCTGGCCCGTCGCCTGGACCCCCTCGCCCAGCCGAATGATCCGGGAAAACGCGTCGACCACCACAAAGCCGCGCCGCGACGGCTTGGCAACGAGCAAACGGCAGTTATTGGTTCCAAGGTCGAGGGCGCCGTAAACGCTCGGACTCAAGCGTGACGGCGCACCGGTGTCGCGCACCCCTTCGTCCGCATCGCTGGCTGCCCCGGCAGGGCTCGCAGCCGGAACGCCCGCGAACGCGGGCATCCCTGACGCGGCGGCGCACTCCGCACCGCTCTCGCCGGCATCGCTCCGCATGGCATCGGCGCATGGGCGCGCCTCGGCGTCACGCGGAACGTCGGGATTTCGCGCCAGCTCCTCGCGGCGCGGCCTCCCAGCAGCCGTGCGGGCAATTCCGCTCGGCCCAGTCACAATGTTCAACCTTTCGAGCCCTCCAGAAGGCGCTTTCTCAACGGTTTCCGGAGGCTACGGCGTTGGTCCAATGTGACTAATCTACCAAGCTGCTCAGGGAGGTAAAGCCCGCTCTCGGGAAGCGAGGCCGGCCCGGCCCCGGGAAGCCCGAGACTCAGACTAGTTGAAGAGCCAGGTCAGGCGCCCCTTTACGGCGTTGTCGGAGACGGTGTCCGCATACTGACCGGAGTAGAACACGCCCTCGGAGAGCCGATCGGTGAGCGCGAAGTCGAGGCCGGCATCCAGCAGCGCGCTGTCTTCGGCGATCGGGACGCCCGTCACGTCGAAGCCGATCACCGTCGTCGCGAAGGAAAGTGACGCGCCGGACGTCACGTCGTTAAGGCATGCAGCCAGGCGCCTTCAATGTACGGCGTGACTTGAATCGAACCCCACATCATGGTCTTGACCACGCGCAAGCCAACTGTGGTGTAGCCGACGTCCTCGCCGATGCCGGCCGTGCGCAAGCTTGCTTGGGGCCTGCCAACAAGCGGCGGGAGATACTAGCGTATGTATCGGTGCGGCTTTTCAACCAGCTGTTGCCGATAGGTAACAAATACGGGTTGTACGCCACTCCCTGGGGCACCGAACTGGCCAGGGGCGTAGTTGGACGCGGCCGCCCCTGGACAGTTATGCCAAAGACAACTCTGACAGGGTTATTATTCGAGCCTGTTCCGCCTAAGGAACAGCGTCAATCGTATCGGCTAGCCGGCATTACGCCTGGCCTGGCGCCGCCGGTCCCAAAGCCGTTCGGTGAGCGCCTCGTCGACACGCCGTCCCGCGGGAATCTCATCCACTTCCCGTCCGAACGCCTCATACTCGACGCGGGCGTCTTCCGGACCGCCGCCTTGATGCAGCGTATTGCGAAACTCAAGCAGCCGGCGCCATCCGCGGGAGTCGCCGCCGCGCTCCGGTGCCGGCACACCCGTCAAGAGTAAATGCCGCATTACCGTCTGCGCGGCCCTCTCCTCGCCTTGGCCGTCCTTCACAAGAAGGTCGATCAAGGCGGCGGATCTGGCAAGAAGCGTATTGCTTGGCACGGCCTTCCGCCGGCGATCGCGATGGCGATCGTCGAAACCCGGCGCCAGCTCCGGTGCGCTGGCCGACACCGACGCAGCCGTGGCGGACGCCGCCGAAGACTCGCTGATCAGCGTTTCGAGCTCGGCGAGCGGCTTCAGATCGTCGGCAGTCACGCCGTCCGCCGCGAGTTCAACCATCACCGCCTGCAAGCATTTCAGACCGAGGACCGATTTATCGGCAGCGGTGTCCGCATAGACCTGCCGCAACGCGCGAAGCGCCGCCGAAATTCGATTGGCGGATGGTGAAATGTGGTCCATGCCCGGCAGGGTAGACCCAGTTTCTGGACAATGTGTTACCGGCGCGCACGGCTCAAATCCGCGGCGGCGCGTCCCATCTGGTGAAAGGGATGACCCGCCATTCAGATGGTCTTGTCGTTGGCCTTGCCAACCGGCCACCTCAGCGACTAGAAGAAACGCCCGAATCCGTTGCGCGGATCAGGGTGCGGGCCAGAAAAGAGCCTGCGCCACCAAGGCTGGTGGGAGATCGTCTAATGGTAGGACAGCGGACTCTGACTCCGTCAATCTAGGTTCGAATCCTAGTCTCCCAGCCAATTGCCCTGAGCCGTCCAAGGCCGAGCGGCCGATCCTCCGACCTCCGCCTTTGGGCCCTGCGCGCATTCGCGCGTTTGCCTCCGCCGAGATTTCCGATATCTAGCACCTGCGCTGCTGGAAACTGGCCTTCCGCCTGGGTTTCCGCTGAACGCCAATCTTCCTAACCATCGCCAAGCTGCCGCATGCCCCGTCCGTATGGCCGAAGCGACGGCCTTTTATCGGGATGAGCATGAACGCACTCTACACGTATCGCGACCAGTGGATCGGAAACGTCCGCGCCGACATTCTCGCCGGACTCGTCGTTGCGCTGGCGCTGATCCCGGAAGCCATCGCCTTCTCGATCATCGCAGGCGTGGACCCGAAGGTCGGGCTGTACGCCTCTTTCTCGATCGCGGTCATAGTTGCGATCACCGGCGGGCGCCCGGCCATGATCTCGGCGGCCACCGCGGCCACGGCCGTGGTGATGGTCACTCTGGTGAAGGACCACGGCCTTCAATACCTGTTGGCCGCGACCGTGTTGGCCGGCCTCATCCAGATTGGCGCCGGTCTAGCGAAACTGGGCCATCTCATGCGTTTCGTCTCGCGGTCCGTCATCACCGGGTTCGTCAACGCGCTGGCGATCTTGATTTTCCTGGCGCAGCTACCCGAACTCACCGGCGTCACCTGGGTGACCTATGCCATGGTTGCGGGCGGGCTCGCCATTATCTACCTGTTTCCGATGCTTACCACGGCCATCCCCTCGCCGCTCGTAACCATCGTCGTGCTGTCGGCTGCTTCCATGGCGCTGGATCTCGACGTGCGCACGGTCTCCGACATGGGCGACCTGCCCGATACGTTGCCCATTTTTCTGATCCCCGACATTCCGTTCACCCTGGAGACGCTGCAGATAATCCTCCCCTATTCGCTCGCAATCGCGGCAGTCGGTCTGCTTGAGAGCCTGATGACCCAGACCATCATCGACGATCTGACCGACACGCCCAGCGACCGCAATCAGGAATGCGTCGGCCAAGGACTCGCCAACACGTGCACCGGCTTCATCGGTGGCATGGCGGGCTGCGCGATGATCGGACAGTCGATGATCAACGTGAAGTCCGGCGGCCGGGGGAGGCTGTCGACATTCACGGCGGGCGCGATGCTGCTGTTCCTCATCGTCGTGCTGGGCGACATCGTGGGGCAAATTCCGATGCCGGCGCTGGTAGCGATCATGATCATGGTCTCAATCGGAACTTTCTCATGGTCCTCGATCCGCAATCTGCGCGACCACCCACGCTCGTCCTCAATCGTGATGCTCGCAACGGTGATCGCAACCGTCTACACCCACAACCTCGCCATCGGGGTGCTGACAGGTGTCCTGCTGTCGGGCATCTTCTTCGCTGGCAAGATCGCCCAGCTCTTCCGCGTGACCTCCGAGATTTCGCCCGACGGGCGGAACCGGACCTACGTCATCGAGGGCCAACTTTTCTTCGCCTCGGCGGAGGAGTTCATGGCCGCGTTCGACTTCAAGGAGGCGCTGGAGCGTGTCACCATCGACGTCAGCCGCGCCCATATTTGGGACGTCTCGTCGGTTGCGGCGCTCGACATGGCGGTACTGAAATTCCGCCGCGAAGGTGCCGAGGTGATCATCGTCGGCATGAACGAAGCCTCGGAGACGATCGTGGACAGTCTGGCCGTGCACGACAAGCCAGGTGCGATGGACAAGCTGGTGGAGCATTAAGGGGAACCCATGTCGAAAATCCTGATGGTGCTGGTCGACGGGTCGGCCTATTCCGAGAGCGTGTGCCGCTACGCCGCCTGGATCGCCGCGCGCACCGGCGCGCAAGTGAAACTCTACCACGTGCTCGACCCCCGTCGCGCCAGCGACAAGCTCGACCTCTCGGGCGCCATTGCGCTCGGGGCGCGGTCGGACCTTCTGGAGGAACTCAGTTCGCTCGACGAGCAACACGCGAAACTCGCCCAGGCGCAAGGGCGCGCAATCCTCGACGACGCCCGCGCGCTGATCGAGGCGGAAGGCGTGACCGACGTCGTCACCCGCTTGCGCTATGACGATATCGTCGCCACCGTCACAGCGAAGGAGGGCGCGGCCGACATGATCCTCATCGGCAAGCGCGGTGAGGAGGCCAGGCTCGAACAGTCACATTTGGGTTCGAACTTCGAGCGGATCGTGCGTGCCAGCCACAAGTCGGTCTTCGTCGCCAATCGCGCTTTCCGGCCGATCCGCCGCGTGCTGATCGCCTACGACGGCGGCGTGTCGTCGATGAAGGCCGTGGAGTATGTTGCCCGCGACCCGCTCTTCACCGGGCTCGAAGTCGTGGTGGCGACGGTGGCCGCGGACAGCGACGAGGTGCGCCAAGACGATCTCGACAACGCCGGCGCAACGCTGACCGCCTGCGGCCACGAAGCCGGAACGCGCGTGCTCCAAGGTCAGTCCGGCAAGGCGCTGGGCGAATTCGTCGAGACCAAAGGAATCGATCTTTTGGTCATGGGCGCTTATGGCCATTCGCGAATCCGGACGCTCGTGATCGGCTCGACCACCACCGAGATGATCCGCTCCTGCAAGGTGCCCGTCGTGCTCATGCGCTGAGCGGTAACGGCGTGCCTCAGAGCAACGGGACGGTGTAGTTCACGATCGTCCGGAACTGGGTCAGGTCTTCGCTCGGCAATGCGTCGTCAAAGACTTTCCAGTCGATATATTCGACCTCGACACGCAGACCCTGTAGACGGCCCTGAGGCGGCGCGTAGACGAGCCGAAGAGCGACTTCCTCCTGGTTGGCGAAGTTGTCGTTGGTGACGGGATCGTTTTGGCCCCAGCCCTTGCCCCATGCGGCCTTGAACTTGACACCCTCAAATCCAAGTTTCGCGAAGTCATAGGACAGGGACAGGAGGTAGGCATCGACGCCGGCCTGTTGGAAGTTGGTCACCATCGTCGCCGTGTAGGACGTGCCGAATCCGAAGGGCTTAAGGATGCCCGCCTGGTCTCCGACCCTCGACAACGCACCATCGAAAACGAAGCCCCGATAGCTCGCAACGATGCGCGCCGACGCTTGATAGGTCTCGTAGGGCGCGCCTGGGATCACCTCATTGTCGACGATACGCTGCTCTAAGAGGCCGCCGACCGTCCGCTGGTCCAAATAGTTGAGGCCGACGCGAACGCTCGGACCGTCGCCATTATGGCTATCACCCAGCAGCATGTAATCGATCTCGCCATAAGCGGTATTGAGCGTGTCCTTGATCCAGTAGTTGGAGGCGCCGATGTTCAAGCCGTTCTTGTGGTAACTCGCACCAGCAATGAGAACACCCTCGTCCTGCCGAACCCCAAGTCCGTTACTGAATGAAATGAAGTCAGCCCGATCGCGCGGCTTGTATCGCGTGAGATAGGAGGCGATGTAGTCAACCGTCTGGTCCGGCCCCTGCCCCCCGGGGACGAGAGAGACGCCTTCGAAGGTCAACGGAATCATCCGCACGTCGTAGGGGTTGATATAGGGCGTTCGTACGAGCGTCCGCCCGACCGTGAGCTCATGGCCGGCAAAACGCATGCGGCCGTTGAGCTGGCCAAGCGTTGTGATCTGATCCCCGTCCGGCGACAGATTCAGCGTCGCATCAGCAGAGTCGTTTGCATAGAGGGGCTGCGTCGTGTAGAGCGCGCTCCGCAACTGAAAGAAGTTGGCGATATAGCCGGACGCATAGGACAGAGATCCGCCTGTCGTGAGGGCTTTCGGTTCTGCAAAGCCAAAATCGTCCTCGTCGAACCAATAGGTCCGGCTGTGGAGGTGCAGTGTGCTGTCGCGGACGAAGACCGGCAGCTCCGACCAGCGTGTCTGGCGCGCATCCTCAAGCCGGTGCTCGCGCCAATCCTCGATCAGCCTGGGCCCCCGCAGACCATCCCGTGGATTGAGCGGAACGGTAAAGCCTTCGCGGATCGGGCTGAAGGCTTCGCTGGCCGACGACGGCAACGGATAGTCATGCGCGCCTTGCGCCAATGCCTGCGGCAGCTCGGCGACGAGGAGGGCCACAAATGCAGACAGGACGAGGCATGCGACCGCCCTGTCCTGCCGATACCGCATCATTGCCTTGCCTGCTTCTGATTCTCGGACATCACATCCGGCAGTGTACCGTACCGTGCCCCTCCGGGCCTACATAAAGCCATCTTGAGAGGATGGTCTGCCCTCCCGCTCTCGTTCAAACCTGCGCTTTGCTAGTGTAGGTCCATCGATTGCGCCAACGGCTCCCGAAGACTACCTCATGCTCACATAGACACGTCGCCGCGCGCTCGGCCTTCTGATCGACACCGTCGCTGGCGCCCGCCTGGTCGCGTTTCTCCTGCCCGCAATCGCGCAGGATCACGCATCGGAGGACGAGGCTTCGTCGGCGCCGGACTGCTTCGACACCAAGAGCTTCGGACGGTGGACCGCCCCGGCCAGCGATATCAGCGTCGGCGTGCTCCAGAACGAAATCCCGGCCGTCAATCCACAGACCTGCGATCTGTTGCTGAGCATCGAGGTCGGTTCCGACTTCGCCGCGCGGATTTTTATCGAAGGCATCGCCGCGGGCACGGCCTTGCCGGACGCGCTGCTACGAAATCCCGAGAGCCGTTTCATGGCCAAGGGGCCCGGCAGCGAGGCTGTCGTAGAAACGCCGCTCTGCGGCAACTACACGGACATTTACGACAACACGGTCGGGATCGTGCTGCCGCTGGCAACGGCGCCCTTGCGCCGCGACGAAGACCACATGGAAATCGTGCTGCACCTCGAGGACCATGACGAAGACTGCCGTTTCAAGCTCGATTGCGGTACGATGCGCCAAGCCCTCGACTGGGCAACGGCGCGCCGCGACGCGCTCGCGACGGAGCGAGGCAACAAGCAATGCGCCTCCGCCGAAGGCTGCTTCATCACGACGGCCTGTTGTGAGGTTCTCGGTCTTGGCGATGACTGTTTCGAGCTCAGGATACTCCGCCGCTATCGCGATCAGGTCCTTGCAACGCACCCGCGCGGCACCGCCGCAATTGCGCGCTACTACGCCCTCGCGCCCCGCCTCCTGGCGCAGCTCCGCGCAAACGCAAGGGACCCCGACAGGGTCCTACGGGGTATCTATGCCCGTTACGTGCTGCCCGCGGCCCGCGGCCCTCGCGGCGCGCTTCGGCCTCGATCGCAGAGCCTTTCGCCTCGACCAGCGGTTGCTGACGGCCCCGTCGCAAGCGTCCTACGGGTCGTCTTTGAAGGCGTAGCGGCACGCGCCGGAGCGCTATCGCCCGAAAATCAGACGCCGGTTTCATTATCGGGAACTCATGCCCCCTTTCGCGCATTGGGTCTTTAGAAGCGCCGTCAACCGGGAGAGCCGAGGGGGCGTCTTCGAAGACTGTCGTCCAGCCCATGCGGCACCACAAGAAGGCCTTGGCTACCGCGCGCATTGGGCTCTGACAGTCCGGGGGGGTGTCGGGCATTGGGCTCGACGCGTCGAAAGAGGGAGCTTCTTTAATGACTGAATTCAGCCAGCCACTGTCGACCGGATCGTCTCGCGCGGCGCTCAACGCCCATCCTGTCCATCGTGCAACAGCCCTGCTCAAGGAAGCCCTCCATGAGTCGAGGCGCGCCACCTTTACTCAAGAGTTCGGCGAGGTCCGCGGCATTCATCGCCTGTCCTCGCCGCCGCCGGCCGAGGTCTTCGTGGATACCCATGACATGGCGGACCTCGTCTCCCCACCTACCAATCTCGCATTTGTCGGGGCTTATCTCGGAAGTCCGCAGATCGGGTCGGAGAGCACCGTTCCGGACGTCCCCGATAGTGGTTTGCCCATCGCCGATCGCGAAGACACGGTACCGAAACACGCGGCCGAGAAGCAGCTTCGAGACCTGATCCAGAACTTCAAGGAACGCCAACGCCGGGCCGGCCTCATCGTCGCCGGTTCGATCACCGCCGCCATCACGCTGACATTCCTGGCGATTGCACTACTCTTCGTCGCGGCAGCCACCGATGGGGCAACAGTGCACGAGAGCGTGGACCGCGAAGGGCCCGCACGCGATGCGGCCGCTACACCACTTCCCGGCGCCTGAGCTCTTCCAGTACACGTTCGGCAAGGGTCTCCGGCGCCATATCAATCGTATTCAAGTCGAGATCCGAAGACTCCGGCTGCTCATAGCTCGAATCGATTCCGGTGAAATTCTTGATGAGGCCAGCGCGCGCCTTGCGATACAGCCCCTTGGGATCGCGAGCCTCGCAAACCTCAAGCGGCGTATCGACATAGATCTCGATGAACTCGCCATCGCCGAGCATGTCGCGCGCCATGCGGCGCTCCGACCGGAATGGCGAGATAAACGACACTATCACGATGAGACCGGCATCGACGAACAGTCGCGCGGCTTCCGCCACGCGCCGGATGTTCTCCACCCGATCCGCGTCCGTGAAGCCGAGATCCTTATTCAGCCCGTGCCGAATGTTGTCGCCGTCCAGCAAGTAGGTGTGACGGCCCAGCGCATGCAACTGCCTCTCCAGTGCATTGGCGATGGTCGACTTGCCCGACCCCGAAAGTCCCGTGAACCACAGCACGCAGGGCTTCTGTCCCTTGAGGCTCGCACGGGAGGATTTGTCGACTGACAGCTCCTGCCACTTGACGTTGGTCGCGCGGCGAAGGCCGAATTCGACCATGCCGGCCGCCACTGTTGCATTGGTAAACCGGTCGACCAGGATAAAGCTGCCGGTTTCGGGATTGTCGCCATAGGGGTCGAAGACGACAGGCTTGGTCATGGTGAGGTTGCATAACCCCGCCTCGTTCATCTCCAAGGTCTTGCCCGCGACATGATCCAGATTGTCCACGTTGAGCTTGTATTTGAGCGCCGAGACCGTTGCGGTTGAAGTTTGCGTGCCGCACCGGATCGTGTAGGTCCGCCCGGGCAACATGGCCTCTTCGTCGAACCAGATAATCTTTGCCGCGAGCTGATCCGCCACGGAAGGCTCATCATCGGGCGTTGCGATCAAGTCACCGCGGCTCGCGTCGACTTCCTCGGCAAATGTCAGCGTAACCGCATCGCCTTCCCGCGCGACGTCGAGGTCGCCGTCGGCCGTCACGATCCGTGCCACATGCACACGCTTGCCGGAGGGGTGAATGACCACCTCGTCTCCAGGTTCGATGTATCCGCCCACCACGGTCCCGGACACACCGCGGAAATCCAGATGCGGTCTGTTCACCCATTGCACGGGGAACCGGAACGGTCCCGACTCCCTGTTGTGTCCGACCTCGACCGTTTCCAAATACCCGAGCAGGGTCGGTCCGTGATACCAATGCATGTGGCCGCTGGGCGCCGTGACATTGTCGCCCTTCAGCGCCGAAACCGGGATGGGCACGATCGAGTCGAAGCCCAGAGGTCCGGCGAACGCCGAAAAGTCCTCGACGATCGCATTGTACCGCTCCTGATCGAAATCGATCAGATCCATCTTGTTGATGGCCAGCGCGACCTTCTTGATGCCAAGCAATGACAGGATGCACGCATGCCGCCGTGTCTGAGTCAGCACACCCTGGCGCGCATCGATCAGCAGAACACCGAAATCGCAGTTCGATGCGCCGGTCGCCATATTGCGCGTGTACTGCACATGTCCGGGCGTATCGGCAACGATGAACTTCCGCCGGGGCGTCGAGAAATAGCGATACGCCACATCGATCGTGATGCCCTGCTCGCGCTCGGCCTGAAGGCCGTCGACGAGGAGCGACAGATCGATCTCCGCCCCCGCGTTGGAATTGGAACGTTTGGATTCCCGCTGAACGTTCTTTAGCTGGTCTTCGAATACGAGCTGAGAATCGAACAGGAGACGGCCGATCAACGTGCTCTTGCCGTCATCGACACTGCCACAGGTCAGGAATCGCAGCAGCCCGCGGTCTTCATCGGCGACAAGGCGGGCGGCAAGCCGATCGCTGGCTCTATCGTCCGCGCCCCCAACAACACTGAGACGCGCCATTAGAAGTACCCCTCCTGCTTTTTCTTCTCCATCGACCCGACTTGATCGTGGTCGATAACGCGCCCCTGCCGCTCCGAATGTCGGGAGGCAATCAATTCTTCGATAATCTCGGGCAATGTCGTGGCGTCGGACTCGATTGCGCCGGTGAGCGGATAACAGCCCAACGTGCGGAAGCGCACTTTGCGCATCTGCGGCACCTCCCCCTCCTCAATGGGCAAACGATCGTCGTCCACCATGATCAGCGTGCCGTCACGCTCGACCACGGGGCGCTCTTTTGCGAAATAGAGTGGGACGACCGGAATGTCTTCCAGATAGATATAGGTCCACACGTCGAGCTCGGTCCAATTCGACAGGGGAAACACGCGCATACTCTCGCCGGGATTCACATTGGTATTGGCCAGATGCCACAGCTCGGGCCGCTGACGCTTCGGATCCCAGTTGTGCGAGGCGTTGCGGAACGAGAAGACGCGCTCTTTTGCGCGCGACTTCTCCTCGTCGCGGCGCGCGCCGCCGAAAGCCGCGTCGAAACCGTATTTGGCGAAGGCCTGCTTCAGAGCTTCGGTCTTCATAATATCTGTATGCAGAGCGCTTCCATGCGAGATCGGCGAGATGCCGTTCCGCACGCCTTCCTCATTGATATGGACCGTGAGGTCGACACCGAGACGTTTCGCCTCCGCATCCCGAAACGCGATCATCTCCTGGAACTTCCAGGTCGTGTCGACGTGGAGCAAGGGGAACGGCGGCTTTCCGGGGTAGAAGGCCTTCATGGCAAGATGCAGCAAAACGGCTGAGTCCTTGCCAATAGAATAGAGCATCACCGGATTGCTGAATTCCGCGGCGACCTCACGCATGATGTGAATGCTCTCCGCCTCGAGCTGGCGGAGATAAGACGAAAGAACCTGTTTCATAGATCCGTACTCATTCGTGTCGTTTCAGACTCGTTATGCGAGCCCGTATCTCTTTGAGCGCCTGCGCCGTTTTGGGTGTTGGCGTGAGCGTCCGCCTTCCGTCTTGCATGGACGTAGCGATACGCGCTGACGGGGATCAGGGTCAGATATAACAAAGACCCCACGAACAGGGTGTGGGCTGGATAGGTCAAAAGCAAGGCAATGAAAAGGGCCGCCAAGACAAAAAGCGGAGGCACGTACTCACGATGGATCCGCTGTCCGACCATCTTGATGGAGAAGGTCGGCACGTTCGACACCATTAGCAGCGCCACGGCTATTGTGTAGAGAAGCACGAGCGGCGTGAGAGTTGGCCAATGAATTCCTAAATCCTGGGCGTAGATCGGCAGGAGCACGATGATGGCGCCCGCTGGAGCCGGCACGCCCACGAAATAGGATTTCTTCCAGACCGGCTGGTCGGTCTGACTGAGCGAGGCATTGAAGCGCGCGAGCCGCAAGGCAGAACATACGGCGAAGACAAGGACGGCGATCCAGCCCAAGCTCTTCAGGTCTTCCAGAGACCACGCAAACAGGATGATGGCCGGCGCCACGCCGAAGTTCACGAAGTCGGCGAGACTGTCCAGTTCCGCGCCGAAGCGGGTCGACGCTTTAAGCAGACGCGCCACATGGCCGTCGATCCCGTCAAGAAAGGCAGCGAACACGAGCGCCGCCACAGCCATGTCCCAGCGATGCTCGATCCCCATACGGATCGCGGTCAGCCCCGCGCATAGCCCGACGAGGGTGAAGATGTTCGGAATGAGAACGCGAATGGGCACTTCGCCGCGCACGAGCAACCGTTGCCGCAGCTTCTTTTCGTCCCGTTCCGGATCGAAGGGAGGAAACATCGGTTCTTAGGCGCTCCCCTTCGCCTCGCCCGCCAGAATGGCGAGCACCGTTTCGCCGGCAATGGCCGTCTGGCCGATCTCGGCCAAGGCCTCGGTGTCCGGCGGCAGATAGAGATCGACGCGGCTCCCGAAGCGGATCAGCCCCATGCGCTGCCCGGCTTCGAGGCTGTCGCCGTCGCCCACGAAGGGCACGATCCGCCGGGCCACGAGCCCGGCAATGAGCACAACACCGATCTTGGTGCCGGACTTGGTCTCGATGACGAAAGCCTGCCGCTCGTTCTCTTCGCTCGCCTTGTCGAGCTCGGCGTTGAAGAAGGCTCCATGCACATAGGCGCTATGGATGATCTTTCCGCCGACGGGAGCGCGCACGATATGCACATCGAAGACCGACAGAAACACGGAGATGCGCGTCAGCGTGGCCGTCCCGAGCGCTAGCTCGCGCGGGGCCATGGCGTCTTCGACCACGGTGGAAATCCTGCCGTCGGCCGCGCTCACGACGAGGCCCGGCCGGTCGGGCGTCACGCGCTCGGGATCGCGGAAGAAATAGGCGCAGAACACGGTGCCGAGCGCACATAACCACCCCAGTACCGGCGCGAATAGGAACAGAAACAGCGTTGCAATCGCGCCGATGGCCACGAATTTATAGCCGTCCGGATGAATAGGCACGAACGCGTTCGCGATCGTATCGAGTAGGTTGTGCCGGTTGTCCATAAGTAACTCCGTTTCGATGGCTAGCTTGACGCCAACACCTCGTCCTCATCAAGCCGGTCCTCGGCAATGGCCGACGCGTGCGGGTCCGCACACTGCCGCGCGCCGTCGTGATCTTCCACCTCTCGGGCATGCGCCAAAACCTCGCGGGCCTCGTCGGCCTCGCGCTGACGTGCCCACAGACTGGCATAGAGCCCGTCCTGCGCCAGAAGCTCCGCGTGTTGTCCCTGTTCCATGATGCGCCCCTTTTCCAGCACGATGATGTTGTCCGCGTGGACCACGGTCGAGAGCCGGTGCGCGATGACGAGACTCGTGCGGTCGCGCGCCACTTGCTCAAGCGCATCCTGAATCTCTCTCTCGGTGTGGCTGTCGAGTGCGGACGTCGCCTCATCCAACATCAGGATTGGCGGCGACTTCAGAATTGTCCGGGCAATCGCCACGCGCTGCTTCTCGCCCCCGGACAGTTTCAGGCCGCGCTCGCCGACGAGCGCGTCGTAGCCGAGCGGCAGCGCCAGGATCAAGTCGTCGATCTGCGCCATGCGTGCCGCCTCGTGGACCTCGGCCTCGGTCGCATCCGGGCGACCATAGCGAATATTGTATTCGATCGTGTCGTTGAACAGCACCGTATCCTGCGGAACCATACCGATCGCCGCACGCAGCGAGCTTTGGGTCACATCCTTGACGTTCTGCCCGTCGATCGTGACCTCTCCCTGGTTCACTTCGTAGAAGCGAAACAGAATTCGTGAGATCGTCGACTTACCCGCCCCGGACGGACCGACAATGGCCACCATCTTTCCAGGCGGCACGTCGAAGGAGACGTCTTTCAGAATGGGACGCCCCGCCTCGAAGGCGAAGGAGACATTCTTGAACGAGATCGCGCCGTTCTCGATACGCAAAGGCTTGGCGTCGGGGCGATCGACAATCTCAGCCGGCTCCTTCAAGAGCGCGAACATGGTCTCCATGTCCACGAGGCCCTGCTTGATCTCGCGATAGACCATGCCCATGAAATTCAGCGGCATGAAGAGCTGGATCAAAATTGCGTTGATCATCACGAAGTCGCCGACGGTCAGAACCCCTTGCGATACGTCGCGCGCGGCCAGCAGCATGCACACGACCATGCCGGTGCTGAAAATGACGGCCTGTCCGGAATTCAAAAAGCCGAGCGTCGTATAGGTACGAACCGCCGCCTTCTCGTAACGCGCCATGGATGCATCGAAGCGCCGCGCCTCCAAATCCTCGTTTCCGAAATACTTGACGGTCTCGAAATTGAGCAGGCTGTCGACCGCCTTGGAGTTCGCCTCCGTGTCGCTCTCGTTCATGTCCCGGCGAATGGCGATACGCTTCTCCGTGGCGAAGAAGGTGAACCAGACATAGGCCACCACCATAGCGAACAGGACGCCGACATAGACCCAGCCGAAATACCAGGCCACGAGGCCGGCGATCATGACCAGTTCCACTGCGGTCGGGACCATATTCAAAACCGCCATGCGCAGGATTGTATCGACACCGTTGACACCCCGCTCGATGACGCGGTTCAGGCCGCCCGTGCGCCGCTCTAGATGAAACTTGAGGGACAGACTATGCAGATGGCGGAAGGTCCGGTTCGCGAGCTGGCGCACCGCATTTTGCGTCACGACCGTGAAGATCACGTCTCGCAGCTGCGCGAACAGCACCATGAGCGTGCGCCCCACACCATAGGCCACGATGAACATTATCGGGACGAGCGCAAGGCCCAGAAACGTGCTGCCCGCATCCGCGGCCGACGCGCCAGCCGCGCCTTGGCCCGTCAGATAATCGACCGCATTCTTGTAGGCGATCGGGACCGCCAGCGTGACCATCTTGGCCAGCACCAGCGCGATGAACGCCAGCACGACACGCCGATGCAGATCCGGCCGCCCCTCCTGCCAGACATAGGGCAGCAGCTCGCGCAGGACGGACGCCTGCCCGGCCCGCGCCGATAGCAGGGCATCGCTGGTCGATTGCGGCAGTCGGTCTCTCATAAAAAATGCTTTTCTTTTAGAGCGCTATCGCGCCAAGCGTTCGCTTTTACCGGCCGGAGGTTCAAGGGGCGAAAGGCGGCGCCTGAGCCAAATGGACCGGTCGCGCATCGGAAAAGGGGCAGCCTCGTTGGCCGCCCCCTCCATAGATATCGATATAGCCTGCGGGCGCGCCAGCGCCAAGTGCGCACGCGTGGGCCCGGACACGCCCAGATTAGCTGCGGCGCGAGATCCAGAGCGTGACTTGAACCGCCCCGCGGAGCCGGATCAGCGCCGGCCGGCCGGTGGCGCGGCCAAGTCCTCGGGGCTCGGAGGTGCCAGAGACATGCTGAACATGGCCCGCCCCGCCAGCACATTCGTGGTCTCGTTGAATTGCTCCACGCGGACCGAATGCACCTTTTCGTCGAGAGCGATCTTGTCCTCGACGCTCCAGGAGCCATCCTCGTCGGCTGCCGGCACCTTGGCGAACCGCTTTTCGTCCACATAGATATGGACCTCGCGGCCCGGGACCGCCGTGCCCGACATCTTCAGCGTGCCTGGGCCGTCCTCCGCCTTCTGATAGTCCACCACCTTCACCCGGATCGGCACCTTCTTCGACGGTGACGAAGCCTCGCCGACCACATCGGCCTGGGGCGCCGCATCCTCGGCGAGAGCCGGTGCAACCGGAGACACACAAAAGAGAACGGCAAGAGCTGCCATTCCAGCCAAAAGCATACTGCCCATCATCGTGATCACGTCCTCACTCAATCGATTGTCGTTGCAGGGGTCATGGCTCTGCCGGCCATGTCGAGGCGAATCCTAGCCAATCATTCATGCCTCTGCCACACCGATCGGCAAGAACCGCGCGCCGTCGGGATTCTTGACGATTCGCTCTGCCCGATGCCAGATGCCCCTGAGAGTCGAAGGGGTTCGGAACGCAGGAGTTTTCATGACGGAACGCCGTCGAAGAGTTGAAACCGTCTGTGTTTACTGCGGGTCCGGCGCAGGGGAGAACCCTGCCTTTGCCGAAGCCGCCCGTGCGCTCGGCCAAGCTCTCGCATCGGCCGACACCCGCCTTGTTTATGGCGGCGGGGACTTGGGCCTAATGGGGATCGTCGCCCGCTCGGTCCTGAAGCATGGCGGCCATGTCACCGGGATCATGCCCGGGTTCCTTCATGGACGCGAACGCATGCTGGTCGACGTGCACGAGCTGGTCGTGGTCGACAGCATGCACGAGCGCAAGCATCTCATGTTCGAGAGGTCCGACGCCTTCGTCGCCCTGCCTGGCGGCATCGGCACACTCGAGGAATTCGTCGAACAGCTCACCTGGTCGCAGCTTGGCCGGCACCGCAAGCCGATCGTCCTCGTGAACGTTCACGGCTTTTGGGATCCGCTGCTCGAACTGTTCGACAAGATGATAGGTCACAACTTCATCCGCTCGGGGTTCGAGCTGAAGATGAGCGTCGCCGACAGCGCGCATGACGTCCTGCCGGTCATTCACCGCGTTCTTGCTGAGCTGGAAGCCGAGCCCAAAGCCGAAGCGCAGGTGATCGAGAAGTTCTAGAATGGAGCCTTCATCGCTACGCTACTACGGGGCCGGCGCGCCGTCGCGGATCAGCTTGTAATTGATGGAGTCGAGCAAGGCCTCGAACGAGGCATCGACGATATTCGGCGACACACCCACCGTGAACCAGCGCCGCCCTTCGCCATCGCGGCTCTCGATGAGAACGCGTGTGACCGCGTCCGTGCCACCCGTCAGGATACGGACCTTGTAGTCCACGAGCTGCAGGTCATCGATATAGCTTTGATACGGCCCGAGGTCTTTGCGCAGCGCATTGTCGAGCGCGTTGACGGGGCCATTGCCCTCGCCGACGGACATTACCGTATTGCCGTCGACACTGGCTTTGACCGTTGCCTCCGAGATCGTCACGAGATCGCCAACGGCGTTGTGCCGCCGCTCGACCATGACCCGAAACGAGTCGACGTCGAAGAACTGGGGCACCTTGCGCAGCGTTCGCCGGGCCAGGAGTTCGAACGATGCCTCGGCCGCCTCGTAGGCGTACCCGACGGCCTCGCGCTCCTTCACCAGGTCCACAAGACGCAAGACCCGCGGGTCATCCTTCGTCACGGTCAGACCGATGCTCTCCAGTTGCGCGAGGATATTCGAGCGCCCGCCTTGGTTCGAGACCAGCAGCTTGCGCACATTGCCGACCGTCTCCGGCGGCACATGTTCGTAGGTGCGCGGATCCTTCTGCACGGCTGAAACGTGAATGCCGCCTTTGTGCGCGAACGCCGCCTCGCCAACATAAGGCGCATGCCGGTCGGGAGCCTGGTTCAGCATCTCGTCGAGAACGCGTGATGCGTGGGTCAGCGTGCCGAGCGTCTCGGGCGTGATCTTGGTTTCGAACCGATCCGCGTAAGCGCTCTTGAGCAGCAGCGTGGGGATGATCGAAGTTAGATTGGCATTGCCGCAGCGCTCGCCGAGACCGTTCAGCGTTCCTTGAATTTGCCGCACGCCGGCGCGCACCGCCGCGAGCGAATTGGCAACGCCGTTATCCGTATCGTTGTGTACGTGAATGCCGACGTGATCGCCCGGGATATGCGCAACGACCTCCGTGACGATGGCCGCGACTTCGTCCGGCAGCGTGCCGCCATTGGTGTCGCACAACACCACCCAGCGGGCGCCAGCCTCATATGCGGTCTTGGCGCAAGAAAGCGCATAGTCTGGATTGGCCTTGAACCCGTCGAAGAAGTGTTCGCAGTCGAGCAGCACCTCGCGGCCCGAGGCGACGGCGGCTTCGACGGACTCTTTGATGCCGGCCAGGTTCTCATCGCACGTGATGCCGAGCGCCACATCCACATGGAAGTCCCAGGTCTTGCCCACAAGGCAGATCGCGTCGGCCTGTGCGGCCAGTAGCGCCTGAAAGCCGGGATCGTTCGAGATCGAGCGGCCGGGCCGCTTCGTCATGCCGAATGCGGTGACCTTGGCGCCGAGCTTGCGGTCTTGCGAGAACAGTTCAGTATCGATGGGGTTCGCGCCCGGATAGCCGGCTTCGACATAGTCGAGACCGAGCCGGTCGAGCTGCTCGGCGATCAGCAGCTTGTCCTCGAGTGAAAAGTCGACGCCATGGGTCTGGGCGCCGTCCCGCAAGGTCGTATCGAATAGGGAGAGAGTCTCGCGCGTCATGGCCTAGACCACACCAAACAGGAACCGCAAAGCGAGCAGCACGGCCAGCACCAGCACCGCGATCTTGATGGCGAGATAGACGCGCCTTGAACCCTTGAATGGCGCGTCTTTCAGAAAATCGCTCATTGTACTGTCTCCGGACCCGGCAGGGTCTTCTTCATCGTCGTGTTGGACAGCCACTCTTCGCCGCAGCGCACGCTGTTGCGCTGCTGGGCAGCGTAGCCGCGCTTGCTGAAGAAATTGTATGCGCTGTCGCTCGCATCGACACTCAAGGTTTCCGCCCCGCGGCCGCCCGCGATCTTCTCCAACGCATCGGCCAGCAAAGTGCCGACTCCGCGCTCTACTGCGGCGGGATGCACATAGAGGAAACCGACTTTGCCGTCCGCCTCCAGCGAGCCGAAGCCCACCGGCGCTCCTCCCATGGTCGCGACGATGGTCGTGTGGTCGGCAAGCGTCTTGGCGAAGGCCGCCTCGTCGTTGGCAGCGGCCGCCCAGGATTCCTGCTGCTCTTCTTCGTATTCGTCTTGGGTGAGCTCCATGATGCTGGCACGGAAGATCTCGGCGAGCAGCGGCGCCTCACCCGGCAGCATGGGACGTAGCGCCAGTTGCGGGTTCGCTTCGGCACTCATCGCGCGGCCTCCCATTTCGTCATCAGCTCGCCCGTCTCCGGGTCCTTCGCATCCATCAAGACAATGCCCATGGCTTCAAGTTCGTCACGGATACGGTCGGCCTCGGCGAAGTCTTTGGCTTTGCGCGCCTCAAGACGCGCGGCGATCAATTCGTCCACGTTGCCGCTCTCGGCCGCCTCGCCGCCCTCCAGACTTGTGCGCTCGATATTCGCGCGCGATGCGGAGAAGCCGAGGAAGCCGAGCGCCACGCGCAGCTCCGCAAACTGCCGGGCGCCATGAAGCTTATGCAGCTCGGCGATCACCTTCGGCGTATTGAGATCGTCCGACAGCGCCTCCACAATCGCGGCCGGAGCCTCGGACGCCGGCTCATGAGCTTCCACATCGCCATACCAATCCCAAAGCGTCTTGTGCGCCTCATCGAGGCTGACGCGCGTCCAGTCCAGTGGCTGCCGGTAGTGGGTGCGGAACATGTTGAAGCGCAGTGCTTCGCCCGGCCAGGCATAGCCCTGCCATCCCGTCAGCAGCTCCTGCACGGTGACGAAATTGCCGAGGCTCTTCGACATCTTCTCGCCTTCGACCTGCAGGAAGCCGTTGTGCATCCAGACCTGCGCCATCAGATCAGTGCCGTGGGCGCAGCGCGACTGGGCGATTTCGTTCTCATGGTGCGGGAAGACAAGGTCGATGCCGCCGCCATGGATGTCGAAGACTTCGCCCAGATGGGCCGCGGACATGGCCGAGCACTCGATATGCCAGCCCGGCCGCCCCGGCGTCTCGATGCCCCCCGGCGAAGGCCATGACGGCTCGCCCGGCTTGGACGGCTTCCACAGCACGAAGTCCATCGGATCATGCTTGAAGGGCGCAACCTCAACGCGCGCGCCCGCCAGCATCTCATCCAGCGACCGCCCCGAAAGCTTGCCGTAATCGGACATTGAGGAGACGCTGAACAGCACGTGCCCTTCGGCCACATAGGCGCTGCCCTTGGCGATTAAACGATCGATCATCGCGCACATCTGGCCGATATGCTCGGTGGCGCGGGGCTCCAGGGTCGGATCCAGCGCCCCGAGCGCACTCATATCGTCGCGGAACTGCGCTTCGGTCTTCTCGGTGACCTTGCGGATCGCCTCGTTCAGCGGCAGCTCGGGATAGTCCTTTGCCGCCCGCGCATTGATCTTGTCGTCCACGTCCGTGATGTTGCGGACATAAGTCACATGATCGGGCCCGTAGACGTACCGCAACAGGCGGAACAGCACGTCGAACACGATGACGGGCCGCGCATTGCCGATATGCGCGTAGTCGTAGACCGTCGGCCCACAGACATAGAGGCGCACATTGGCCGGATCGAGAGGCGTGAAGGCCTCTTTGCGGCGAGTGAGCGTATTGTAAATCGTAAGCGACACTGACAAGCCCCTTCGGCTTGAGGCCCGCCGGATGTTCGTAGGTGGTGATTGTGAAGTATAAGGAAGAACGACCCGTGCGAGCTATTTTGCTAGCGCGGAATAATGCAGCCCAAAATGCTAAGGTTCGATTGCGCGTACATCATCTTAGCTCCGCTTATGGCGTCAAACCGCCAAATCGTCAAGCAAACCATCTTATTCATGCCGCATTGACCGCAGATTCTGTTTGCGCATAATGCTTTATTGAGGTTTCCCCAAGGATTGGAACGATCGTCGTGAGGGTCCATCGCGGTTTTGCGCGCGTTCTGGCGCCATGCACGGCACGTCCGTCGCCTTTTGGCGCGCGGGCGTTTGCCGGCCTGACGGCGCTGGCGTTTGGTTGCCTGGCCTTCCTTGGCGACGGCTTCGCGCAGAGCGAGCAGGATATCCGCTGCATGCAGTTGCAGCAGGAGCTCAACGCGGCGAGCGGCGGCGGCGCCAATAATCCTGAACTTGCCTCTCTCAACCAGGAAATCGGCCAAGCCACCAAGATCTATCGCTCCGCGAAATCGGAAATGGACCGAGCCGGCTGCTACGAACGCATGCTCATCTTCGGCCGCGCTCTGAAACGGACGCCGCGCTGCTTAAGCCTAAACGCCCGCGTCGAGGACGCGCGGCGGCACTCCGAACGCCTCAAGGCGCAACGGACCTCGCTCGGAGGCGGCGGCAACCGGCGGCGTCAGCAAGAGCTCCAACGCGCCATGCAGCGCAATGGCTGTAGCGGCGCGTCCCAATCGGGCGGCGGTTTGTTCGACTTCTTTGGCGGCCCGCGCCAGGAATACCAGACGCCGATCTATCGCAGCATCAACCCCAATGGCCGGTACCGGACCGTGTGCGTGCGGCTCTGCGACGGCTTCTACTTCCCGATCCATTACTCGACCTATGGTCGCCAGGCGTCCCAGGACGCCCAGAAGTGCCAGGCAAGCTGCGCGGCGCCGGCCGAACTCTACGTCTATCGCAACCCCGGCCAGGAAATCGAACAGGCGATCTCGCTGAGCGGGTCTCCCTACATGGATCTGCCGGTGGCGCTCCGCTACCGCAAGGAGTTTGTGAAGGGCTGCTCGTGCAAGAAGGCCGAGTACAACCCGATGGAAATCGAGGCCGCCAACAAGAAGGCGCAAGGCATTCCGCCTGCCGGCGCCACCCAGGCCGCCGCCACACCTGCGAAAGCCGCACCCAAGGCGCAGCCTGCACCGAGCGGCCCGCCGCCTCAGCTCAATCTGGATATTGGACAGCCATCGCCGTCCGAGGCGCAGATCGCACCGCCCCCTACGGCAGCAGCCCCGGCCGCGCCGATTCTGCAAGTTCCGGTGCCCCCGAACTTCCCACCCGCGGCGCAAGCGCCGGCCCAAGCCCCTGCACCAGGGCAATCTTCTTTCGTCAAGAAGTCGCCAAGCGCAAACTAGGGGTGATGGTTACGCCGCCTCGCCGCGAAGCCGGCTGAGCACGCGTGTCCGACCGATCATCGGCAGAAGCTGCTTCAGCTCGGGTCCATGGGTCTTCCCTGTGAGTGCAAGGCGCAACGGCTGGAACAGAGCCTTTCCCTTGGCGCCTGTCTCCGCTTTCACCGCCGCAGTCCAGTCGCCCCAGCTCTGCTCTCCCCAAGGCTCCGGCGGCAGCATCTTCGCAGCCGCGTCACAGAAGCCGGTATCTTCAATCACGGGCTCGAGCGGCCCGGCCACCACGGCCCACCACTCCTGCGCCTCGGCAAGCACGCTAAGATTGCCCCGCACCGCCTCCCAGAACACCTCGCCTCCACCGACGCCCAAGCCCTCGAGCTGCCCGGCAACGGCAGGAAACGGACGGGCGTGTAAGAGCTTGGCGTTCAGGAGCCGCAGCTCATGCGGATCGAACCGAGCCGGCGCCCGCGACAGTTTGCCGAACGCGAAGGCGCGGGCGAGTTCGTCCACGCTTTCATGGGGCGCGACAGGGTCGCTGGTGCCGATCGTCGCCGCATAGCTGACAATGGCCAGGGGTTCGAGCCCTTCCGCGTGCATGCCTTGAATAGACAGGGACCGGTCGCGTTTCGACAGGGCCTGCCCGTCCGCGCCCACAAGAAGGTTGTGGTGCCCAAAGGACGGCACGGCCGCACCCAGCGCTTCGAAGAGCTGGATCTGCGGCGCTGTATTGGCCACATGGTCTTCGCCGCGAATGACGTGGGTGACGCCAAGATCGATGTCGTCCACCACGCTCGGTAGTATGTAGAGGAAGGTCCCGTCGCCCCGGATCAGCACCGGGTCCGACAAGGAGCCCGCATCCACATGCTGGTGGCCGCGCACGAGATCGTCCCAAACCACGTCGCGCGGCTCCAACAGAAAGCGCCAATGCGGTGTGCGCCCCTCCGCCTCGAACTTGGCCTTTTCCTCGTCGGTAAGCGTGAGCGCCGCGCGGTCGTAAACGGGCGGCTTGCCGCGCGCGAGCTGACGCTTGCGCTTCAGATCCAGTTCCTCTGGCGTCTCATAGGCAGGATAGAGGCGGCCCATCTCTTTCAGCTTTTCGACCGCTGCATCGTACAGCGCGATCCGGTCGGACTGACGGACCCGTGCCGACCAGGTTAGCCCGAGCCAGGCGATGTCTTCCTCGATGCCGCGGGCGAACTCTTCCGTGGAGCGCTCCCTATCCGTGTCGTCGAGGCGCAAGATGAAGTTGCCGCCTTCCTTGCCTGCAAAGAGCGCGTTGATGATCGCGGTGCGGATATTGCCGGCATGCAGACGCCCGGTGGGGCTCGGCGCGAAACGGACGGTGACGGTCATCTAAACAGTCTCGCGGAACTTGTTGGTGATCGGGTAGCGCCGGTCGCGGCCGAAATTGCGCTCGGTGATCTTCAGGCCGGGCGCCGCCTGACGACGCTTGTATTCGGCAAGATAGAGCATCCGCTCGACCTTCTTCACGGTCTCGATGGCATGCCCGCGCGCGGCAATCTCCGGCACGGAGAGCTCCTGCTCCACGAGACAATTGAGAATGTCGTCCAGCACGGGATAAGGCGGCAGGGAGTCCACATCCCGCTGATCGGGCTTCAGTTCGGCGGAGGGGTCCTTGGTCAAGACGTTCTCAGGAATGATGACGCCTTCGGGTCCGAGGCACCCCTTCGGCCGGTTCTGATTGCGGAAACGCGACAGCGCATAGACTTGGCCCTTGTAGAGATCCTTTATGGGATTGAACCCACCATTCATATCGCCATACAAAGTCGCGTAACCAACTGAAACTTCAGATTTATTTCCCGTCGTCAGCACCAGCGGCCCGAGCTTGTTCGAAACCGCCATGAGAAGCGTGCCGCGGGTGCGCGACTGCAAATTCTCGGCCGTGAAGCCATCCGGCATACCGCCCAACACACCGGCCAGGCAGGCGCCCAGACCCGCGACGCCGTCATGAATCGGGACCGTATCGTAGCGCACGCCAAGCGCCTGCGCGATCTGCTCGGCATCGGTGAGACTCTCGCTGCTCGTATAGGCGTAGGGCAGCATGATGCAATGGACGCGATCCGCGCCCAGCGCGTCTACGGCCATGGCCGCGCACAGCGCCGAATCGATGCCGCCCGACAGACCCAGGACCACACCGGGAAACCCGTTCTTGTTGATGTAGTCCCGGAGCCCCGTCACGCAGGCGAGGTAGTTGGCCGCGTCCCCGGCCTCGATGGCCGAGATCTCGCCTTGCGCGCAGTGCCAGCCTTCGGCGTCACGGTACCAATCGGTGACGACCGCCACCTCCTCCCAAGCCGGCAGCTGCACCGCGCACGAGCCGTCCGCGTTGAGTACGAAGGAGGCGCCGTCGAAAACCAGTTCGTCCTGACCGCCGAACTGGTTGAGATAGAGGAGTGGGCACTTCGTTTCGGCGACGCGGGCCTCTGCCACGCCGTAACGGATCGCCTGCTTGCCCATCCAATAGGGCGAGCCATTGGGCACGATCAGGAGATCGGAACCGGACTTGGCGAGAGACGTGCAAATATCCTTCTCCCAAATGTCCTCGCAGATGGGGACACCGAGCTTGAGCCCTCGGAAAGGAATGGGCTCCGGGATTGGCCCTGGCTCAAACACCCGCTTCTCGTCGAACACGCCATAATTCGGCAACACATGCTTGTAGCGCACGGCGGCGATACGGCCCTCCGCCAGCAACGCCACCGCGTTGTAGACCTTGTCGCCGTCGGCCCAGGGCAGGCCCATCAGCACGGCCGGACCGCCGTCTGCGGTTCTCTCTGCCAGCGCCTCGCAGGCCTCGCGCGCGGCTCGCTGCAAGGCCGGCTTCAGCACGAGGTCCTCGAGCGGATAGCCGGTCAGAAACAGCTCCGAGAAGACGACGAGATCCGCGCCTTCAGAGGCAAAACGGTCGCGCAACGCACATGCGGTTTCGAGATTGCCGTCCAGGTCGCCCACGACGGGATTGGCCTGCGCAAGCGCGAGCTTGAATGAGTCCTTCGTTTCACTGCCCATGGAACGATCTCAAATGGAACAAATTTAAATGGATGAAACCTGGAGATCGAACCCCGCGAGGCCCGCCCTCCGCATCCAGCCTACTCGCCAGCCGCGACGGAAACTTGAGGCGCAGGGCGCCCTTCCCGCTCGCGGCGTAGGCGCTCGGCCACGATAAAGGCCAGCTCGATCGACTGATCGGCGTTGAGCCGGGGGTCGCAATGCGTGTGGTAGCGGTCCGACAAATCGGTTTCGGTGACGGCCTTGGCGCCGCCGACACATTCGGTGACGTTGTTGCCGGTCATCTCTACGTGGATGCCGCCCGCATGGGTCCCTTCGGCGCGGTGGACGTCGAAGAAAGCTTCCGCCTCTTTGAGGATCAGATCGAAGGGCCGCGTCTTGTATCCGCTGCCGGCCTTGATCGTGTTGCCGTGCATTGGGTCGCAGGTCCAGACCACCGATTTGCCTTCCCGCTCCACCGCGCGGATCATCGCCGGCAGGTAATCGCCCACCTTGTCAGCGCCAAAACGGCAGATCAGCGTCAGGCGCCCCGGCTCGTTCTCCGGGCTGAGCAGGTCGATCAGCTTCAGCAGCTCGTCCGGATCCATGCTCGGTCCGCATTTCACGCCGATCGGGTTCTTCACCCCGCGCAGGAATTCGAGATGGGCATGATCGAGCTGACGCGTGCGGTCGCCGGCCCACAGGAAGTGGCCCGAGGTGGCGTACCAATCGCCCGAGGTCGAATCCACTCGGGTCAGCGCCTGCTCATATCCCAGCAGAAGCGCTTCGTGGCTCGTATAGAGGCTCGTGGAGCGAAGCTGCGGCGTGTTCTCCGGGGTCAGCCCAATGGCCCGCATGAAACTCAGCGTTTCGGCAATGTGATCGGACAGTTCCTGGTAGCGGTGTCCCGCCGGGCTGTCCGCGACGAAGCCAAGATTCCACTGATGCACATGCTCAAGATTGGCGTAGCCGCCTTGCGAGAACGCGCGCAGCAGGTTCAGTGTGGCCGCGGCTTGGCGATAGGCCATGTGCATGCGCTGCGGATCGGGGTTGCGCCCCTCCTCCGAGAAATCGATGCCGTTGATAATGTCGCCGCGATAGCTCGGAAGCTCGAGCTCGTCTTGGGATTCGGTCGGCGCCGAACGCGGCTTGGCGAACTGGCCCGCAATACGGCCGAGCTTCACCACGGGTGATCCGCCAGCATAGGTGAGCACAACCGCCATCTGCAGGAAAACGCGGAAGAAGTCGCGGATCGTGTCCGGCCCGTGCTCCGCGAAACTCTCCGCGCAGTCGCCGCCTTGCAGCAGAAAGGCCTCCCCTTGCGCGACGCGGGCGAGCTTGGCCTTCAGCTCCCGCGCCTCGCCTGCAAAAACCAGCGGCGGAAACGAGGCGAGCTGCTGCTCGACCTCGGTAAGGGCTGCCATGTCCCGGTAGTCCGGAACCTGCTGTATCGGCTTTGAACGCCAGCTATCGGGGCTCCAACGCGGTGCCATTTTCATTCTCCACTTAAGTCCCCGCTATATAAGCACTTGATATGACTGTGGCTAGCCGGGGATCGCGATGACCTGTCTATCGCGGGCCTGCCTCATAGCCGATAATGACGCGGGGAGGAACAGAAACTGGTGCCTTTGCTGGAACATAGCCACAAGCCTCGCGACATCGCCAAGCGGCTTGGCCGGGGACCGAAGGTCAGCTACTTGCGCGACTGGGTGTATGGCGGCATCGACGGCACGGTCACCACGTTCGCCATCATGGCCGGTGTCGTCGGCGCCAATCTCTCTTCGACGGTTGTCGTCATACTGGGCGTTGCCAACCTCCTCGCCGATGGCTTCTCCATGGCCGCGGGCAATTTCACCGGCACCAAGGCGGAGCATGACGAATACGAACAGTTGCGCCGCATGGAAGAGCGCCACATCGAACTCGCGCCCGAGGGCGAGCGGGAGGAAATCCGGCAAATCTTCCGGACCAAGGGATTTGAGGGCGATAGTCTCGAAAACGTCGTCGACGTCCTGACCCAGCATCGCAGCAGCTGGATCGACACCATGATGCAGGAAGAGCACGGCATGCCGGCTGTCTCGCGCTCGCCCATCCATGCCGCGCTCTACACCTTCGTGGCCTTCGTCCTGTGCGGCAGCGTACCGCTCCTGCCCTACCTCTTGGGTGTGGACCGGCCGGAGTGGCCCTCGACAATCATGACCGGCGCGACATTCTTCGCCATTGGCTCGTTCCGGAGCCGCTGGTCGCCGAAGCCGTGGTGGCTCGCCGGGTTCGAGACTCTTACCATCGGAATGCTGGCGGCAAGCGTCGCCTATCTCATCGGCTCTTGGCTGAAAGAGCTGGTCTGAATGCGTTTCACTTTCGTCAGTCCCGGCGATCGTGCAAAAATCGGCGCAATTGCGAATCGAACCTCGCACGCGAGCTGAGCCCCATGGCGATACCAGAACCCAAATTCACCATCGGCATCGAGGAGGAATATCTCCTCGTCGACAAGGAAACCCGCGACCTCGCGCCCGAGCCGCCCGCCGCGCTTCTTTCCAAGGCCGAAGCCGCCTTGCGCGGCCGGGTCAGCCCCGAATTCCTGCGTTCTCAGATCGAGGTCGGGACCCATGTTTGCCACTCGGTGCAAGAGGCCCGCGACCAGCTGATCGAGCTCCGGTCGACGGTCAGCACGACCGCGACGGAATTCGGGCTCGCACCCATCGCCGCGTCGACTCACCCTTTCGCGCACTGGGAGAGCCAGCACCACACGAACAAGGAACGCTACAACCTGATCGCCAAGGACCTCCAATATGTGGTCCGGCGGATGGTGATCTGCGGCATGCATGTGCATGTGGGGATCGACGACGACGATTTGCGCATCGACCTTCTCGGCCAGGCCCCCTATTTCCTGCCGCATCTGCTGGCGCTATCGACCTCCTCGCCCTTCTGGCAGGGCGAACAGACGGGTCTTAAATCCTACCGGCTGTCCGTGTTCGACGAATTGCCGCGCACGGGGCTCCCGCACACATTCTCCAGCTACAGCGAATATGAGCGCACGATCGACCTCATGGTGAGCGCGGGACTCATCGAGGATGCGTCGAAAATCTGGTGGGACTTGCGCTCGTCAGCACGCTTCCCGACGCTGGAGATGCGCATCACCGATGTCTGTCCGCTGATCGAGGACGCCATCGCCATCGCCGCGCTCTACCAATGCATCCTGCGCCTGCTGTATCGGCTACGGCGCCAGAACCAGCGCTGGCGCCACTACCCGCCGTTCCTGATCCGCGAAAACCGCTGGCGCGCTCAACGCTATGGCATCGAGGAAGGCATGGTAGATTTCGGCAGAGGCGCCATGGTCCCGTTCTCGCATCTGATCGAGGAACTGTTCGAACTCGTGGCCGAAGACGCCGCCTTTTTCGGCTGCGCCCCCGAAGTCGCCCATGCGCGCACGATCCTCCAGCGGGGCACGAGCGCGGACCGGCAGCTAAAGCGTTATGCCAAGGTCAAGTCGGAAGGCGGCTCGGAGCGCGACGCGTTGGTCGCCGTTGTCGACGAGCTCGTGGCGGAGACCGCCGCGGTACCGGGAGCCGGCACGACAACAATCCTCGAAGGCGAGAACGCCTAAAACCCCTCGCCGCTAAAGCGTCGTCTGCATGCCGCCATCGACATTGAGCGCGGCGCCCGTGATGTATCCCGCCTCGTCGGACGCCAGGAAAAGCGCGGCATTAGCAATGTCTTCGGGCGTGCCGAACCGGCGGAGCGGCGTCTGGGTAAGCAGCGCCTTTGCGATTCCCGGGTTCTTCAGATAACGGCCGATCAGCGCCGTCTCCACATAGCCGGGCAGCAACGTGTTCACGCGGATGCCGTACGGCGCATACTCCACGGCGAGACTGCGCGACAGGGCAGACACCGCACCCTTGGTGGCCGAATAGACGGCCATTTGCCGCGTATGCTTCGCAGACATCACCGACGAGAGATTGACGATCGAGGCTTTGCCGGACGCGCGCATCAGGTCGAACGCTTCTCGCGCGCACCGTACGGTCCCATCGACATTGACGGACCACACCTTCTCCCACTCCTCGTCGGTCAGATGACGGAAGTCCGCGCGGGCGCCCACGCCGGCATTGTTGACCAGCACATCGAGGCGGCCATGGGCATCCTTGATGGTCTCCATCAACGCCTGCACCTGGGCGGTATCGGTGATATCGACCGTGTGCGCCGAGGCGGCCCCGTTCGCCTTGACGATCGCATCGGCCGTCTCCTTGGCCGCATCGCCGTCAATGTCGGCGACAACCACCTGCGCGCCTTCGCGCGCAAAGGTTTCGCTGACGGCCCGGCCAATGCCGGCGCCGGCGCCCGTCACAAGCGCTATTTTATCCTCAAGCCGCCGCATCGGATCCCTTCACTGGTGTTGGCGGCTCCCATTTCTGCCGCAGGGTGACAAACTCTTCCGCCATGCTCGGATGAAGAGCCATGGTGGCATCGAAATCGGCTTTGGTCGCGCCGAGCCGGAGCGGGATCGCCGCCATCTGGACGATCTCGGCGGCATCGGGGCCAACCATATGCAGGCCAAGCACCTTATCGGTCGCAGCATCCACGGCCAGCTTCATGAAGACCTTCTCGCCGCGTCCGCTGATGGTCGCGCGCATGGGCCGGAAGCTAGTCTTATAGATGTCAACCTGATGGTCCTTTCGGGCATCCTCCTCGGACAGACCCACGGTTCCGATCTCGGGCTCGGTGAACACGGCGGTCGGGATGAAGCTGTAGTCCATCGCCTTGGGCTGTCCTTCGAAGACGGTCTCGACAAACGCCGTGCCCTCCCGGATCGCCACCGGCGTGAGGTTGGCGCGGTCCGTCACATCGCCCACCGCATAGATGTTGTCGGCGGCTGTCTTGGAATAGGCATCGACCACAACCCGGCCATTGCTACCAAGCTCCATGCCGACGGCCTCCAGACCCAGCCCCTTTGTATTGGGCTTCCGCCCAGTCGCCGCCATGACGGACGATGCGTGCAGGACGTCGCCGTCGGTCAGCACGACCCGGTATCCCTCGCCGTCTTTCTCGATCGAGGTAATGTTGGTGTCCATCCGCAAATCGACGCCACGATCCCGCAACGCCTCGGCGACGATGTCGCGCAGGTCCATATCGAACCCGCGCAGGATCTGGTCGCCGCGATGGACCACGGTCACCGTGACGCCAAGGCCCGCAAAGATCGAGGCGAACTCCATGCCGATATAGCCGGCGCCCAGAATGACGATGCTTTCGGGCAGCGTCTCGAACTGGAAGCATTCGTTCGATGAGATGAAATGTTCCGCACCCGGCACGGACGGGAAGGTCGGCGCCGACCCGGTCGCGACCAGAATGTAGTCCGCCGACACGGTCGCATCGCGATCCGCGAGCCGTACGCTATGGGGGCCGTCCACCGTCGCGCGGGTCAGGAAGCGTTCGACGCCCGCGTTCTCGAGGGTGCGCGTATAGACCCCGTTCAGCCGGTCGACCTCGCGCTGCACGTTGTGGATCAGCGTCGGCCACTGGAACTCTAGATCCCCATAGGACCACCCGAAGGCGCATGCATCCTCGATTTCCGCGCCATAGCGGCTGCCATAGACGAGCAGCTTTTTCGGCACACAGCCGCGGATGACGCAGGTGCCGCCGATACGGTATTCCTCGGCGATGGCGACACGCTTGCCGAGCTGCGCGGCGAGCCGTGCGGCCCGCACGCCGCCGGAACCCGCACCGATGACGAACAGATCGTAGTCGAAATCAGACACTTTGGATCGATACTCCGAATGACGTTTCAGGTGATGAGGAGGCGGATGTGTAGTTACGCGCCGGGGTGCTGGTAAACTTTAACGCCGCGAGCGCCGGCCACAATTGCCATATCGCAAAGTCCAAGAAAGAGCCCGTGCTCGACCACACCGGGGACACGCGTCAGGGCGAAAGCCAGCACTTCGGGCTCCGCGATCTTGGGGAACACGCAATCGACGATCAGATTGCCCTGATCGGTGACGAAGGGACGGTCGCCCTCGCCGGGACGCAACCGGATCTCTCCTTCGCACCCGGCCTCCGCGGCAAGCGCCTGGATGAGCAGCATGGTCGGATTCAGGCCGAAGCGCACCACCTCGATGGGCAGCGGATGGGATCCGAGCGTTTTGGAAAGTTTGCTGTCGTCGGCGATGACCACCATGCGCTCGGACGCCGTCGCGACGATCTTCTCACGGAGCAGCGCTCCGCCGCCGCCCTTGATCAGGCGAAGCTGGTCGTCGATCTCGTCGGCGCCATCGACAGTCAAATCAAGGTGCGGCGTTTCGTCCAGCGTCGTCAGCGGAATATTCAGCGCCGTGGCATGCGCGTGTGTCGCCTCTGAGGTCGGCACACAAATGACGTCTAGACCGTCCCGCACGCGGGCGCCAACTTCCTCGACGAACGGGGCGGCCGTGGTGCCCGTGCCGAGCCCGAGCCGCATGCCCGGCTTGACGAGATCGATAGCTGCTTTCGCTGCCGCTGCCTTATAGCCCGCGACGGTCTTTGCACTGTCTGTCATCAGCCGCCGAGCCCCCCCATCATGACGTATTTCAGCTCCAAGAATTCTTCGATACCGTGGTGGGAGCCTTCGCGGCCCTGGCCTGATTCCTTCACGCCGCCGAAGGGGGCCAGCTCCGAAGAGATCATGCCTTCATTGATGCCGATCATGCCATATTCGAGCGCCTCAGCCACCCGCCACGCGCGCGAAATGTCCCGTGTGAAGAAATAGGCCGCTAGGCCGAATGGCGTGTCATTCGCTAAAGTGACCGCCTCGTCCTCATCCCCAAAACGGAACAGCGCTGCGACGGGCCCGAAGGTCTCTTCGCGCGCGATCTGCATCTGAGGCGTCACCTCGGTCAGGACCGTCGGCTCGAAGAAAGTCCGCCCAAGGTCGTGGCGCACGCCGCCAGCCAGAATTTTGGCGCCATGTGCGACGGCGTCCCGCACGTGAACCTCGACCTTGGCAAGCCCCGCCTCGTTGATGAGTGGCCCCTGCGCCACATCCTTCTCAATGCCGGCGCCCACCTTGAGCTCAGAGACAACTTTCACGAGCCTTGCCGCAAAGCGCTCGTAAATGCCGTCCTGCACGAGAATGCGGTTGGCGCTGACACAGGTCTGACCGGAGTTGCGGAACTTCGAGGCGACCGCTCCGGCCACCGCCGCCTCGAGGTCTGCGTCGTCGAAAACGATAAAGGGCGCGTTGCCGCCGAGTTCCAGGGAGAGCTTCTTCACCGTGTCGGCGGATTGGCGCATAAGCAGCTTTCCCACCTCGGTCGACCCCGTGAAGGTAATCATCCGGACATGCGGGTTCGAGGTCAGCTCGCCGCCGATGGCTTCGGCGTCGCCCGTGACCACGTTGAGAACACCCGGCGGGAACCCGGCCTGGCAAGCAAGCTCGGCCAGTGCAAGGGCCGTGAGCGGCGTCTCGGGCGCGGGCTTCACGACCACCGTGCACCCAGCTGCCAGTGCCGGCGAAATTTTGCGCGTGATCATGGCCAGCGGAAAGTTCCACGGGGTGATCGCACCGACGACCCCAACCGGCTGCTTGAGGACAAGCATGCGGCCGCTTTGCTTCGGCGTCGGGATAATCTCGCCCAGAACGCGCCGCGCCTCCTCCGCGTAGAACTCGGTGAACGAGGAGCCGTAATCCACCTCCGCGCGCGCCTCGGCCAGGGGCTTGCCCTGCTCGGCCGTCATGAGATGCGCAAGGTCTTGCGCGTGCTCCTGCTGGAGCTCGTACCAGGCGCGCAAGATCTGCGCCCGCTCTTTGGCGAGCAGGCCGCTCCAAGCCGGGAACGCGGCATGGGCCGCCTCGATGGCCGCACTGGTCTCCCGGGCTCCAAGATGGGGCACCCGGCCGACCACCGCGCCAGTCGCCGGGTTTGTCACGTCGTCTGTCGGCGTCCCGGTCCAAGCGCCGCCGATCAAGCATTGGTCCTTGATGAGGGTCGGTGTTTTCAGCTGCATGGCCCGCTCTCTACGCCGCTGCTTGCGCAACAGCAAGTCACGTGAGAGAGAGACGCATGCTTGAGGGTGCGACAATTGTTTTCGATCTGGACGGCACGCTGGTCGACACCGCACCGGACCTCACCAACGCCCTGAATTATGCCTTGAAACTGCACGGGCACCGGCCTGTCGAGGCTGCGCGCGTCCGCGAAGCGGTGGGGCGTGGGGCGCCCGCCATGATCTACGAAGCGCTGGGGGTCGGGATCGGCATGGAGGAGATACTGGACGACTTTCTCGTCCACTACGAGGCCAACATCGCCGCCGAAAGCCGCCCCTTTCCCGGCGCCGTGGCACTCCTGGACCGATTGAAGGCGCGCGGGGCGCGTCTCGCAGTCTGCACCAATAAGCGCGTGCGCCTGGCCAATCTCCTGCTCGAAACGCTGGAAATTCATCACCATTTCAAGGCCGTAGCGGGCTGCGACACGTTCGAAATGTCCAAGCCCCATCCCGGACATCTCTTAGGCGCCATCGCCGCGAGCGGCGGCGATCCGGCGCGCGCCGTCATGGTGGGAGACAGCGCCGTCGACATTCAGGCCGCCCACGGGGCGGGTATCCCCTCGATCCTCGTCTCCTTCGGCTATAGCCCGCCGCCGCCGGAGGGCCCGCGGCCAAGCGCCACCATTGACGGCTTCCCGGCCCTGGAGGTGCAAGCCGAAATCCTCCTCAAACGCTTGACAGACCGCGACCGGACCCCTTCCTAATAGCGCCCGGGCGATTGCGCCGTAAAGCCGCCCCAATCGCCATAGCGACCGCAACCAACAGCCACAATTGCGCGCTAGGTAGGGAACTGAGCTTGTTGCGCCAAGGAGAACTGGAATGCGCGAACGCATTGTGATCAGCGCTTGCATCGTCTTTCTGATGGGCGGGACCGCGCTTGCCGAAGATGCCGGACAGGCCTGTGTCGACGAGCTTGCCCAGACCGAAAGCCTCGTGGACCAGACGGTCAACGCCAAGGTGCTCGATGAAGGCGACGTCGAAGAGGTGAATTGGCTTCTCGACGAGGCGGACTCGGCCTGCACCAACGGGGACTACGCGAAGGCCAAGAAGACCATGGCCCAGGTCAAAGGCATGCTGAAGCCCGCCCCGCCCCCTGCGGCGGAAGCTGCGGCCCCTGCGGCGGAAGCTGCGGCCCAATAGATTTCCCTGGAAATAGCGCGCGTTTCGCTGGTGAGGCTCCTTGACTTCACCGAGGGCCGTTCGCTAAATGCGCGCTTGCCGTCGCGGCCCCTCCAAATGTACGAGGCGATCACGCGAACGGGCCTGGGCGCGCAAATCCTGCAAGCGCCTGGCACGGGCGGTTAGCTCAGCTGGTAGAGCACTGTGTTCACATCGCAGGGGTCACTGGTTCAAGTCCAGTACCGCCCACCATTTTCGTATAATTAAATCAGTAGGTTAACCACTCGCTCCGAGCCG
>Ga0209013_10000102_pt1 | contig 63915 bp, 59 predicted proteins | sample Cruoilmetagenom2_FD_187291 | JGI IMG/M metagenome (GOLD analysis project Ga0209013, IMG submission 187291) | Oil polluted marine microbial communities from Coal Oil Point, Santa Barbara, California, USA - Sample 2 (SPAdes) (version 2) | ecosystem: Environmental > Aquatic > Marine > Oil seeps ... | reverse complement strand
CCAAGCCTAATGTCCGCTAATGGCACTTAGTGGACGTTCTGGCCGATAGTCCGCATGTCCGCTTTCGGGGGCAAAGCAGACATCTCTAATGCGCGCCCACATGTCAGCTAATGACTCAAAGCGGACTTCATTTGCGTCCCTGACGTAGCAATGATCGCGCTGTTCACGCGGCAATCACGCGGTGTTGTTGCGAGTTGTTGCGACCGATTACTTTCAGGCCATTAAGCTTTCCTCGTCTGACCTAATCAGAAACAGGAAGGAAATGACATGAAGCTTTCAGTAAAATCCGGTGCCTCTATTGCTGCAGCGGCCGCTGCATTGATAGTCACGGGTGCCCTGGCGCCAGCAGCCCAGGCTGCCGCAGGAGGCCAAGGCCACTGTGTCGGTGCCAATGCCTGCAAAGGCAAGAGCGCGTGTAAAACAGCCAAGAATGCCTGCAACGGCCAGAATGGCTGCAAAGGTCAAGGCTTCCTCGTCCTGACAAGGGCTCAGTGCGAGAAAATCGAAGGTGCGAAGTTCGAGCCCAACTAGGAAGGCGGGCTCTTTATCCTGTGGAGAGTTCCCAGAAGGGGGCGTGGGCTTCAGCCCACGCCCCCTTTGTTTCCACCTCGGATCGCTGGCGGCCACTCAGCAGTCGTCGACCTTCGGCACGATCAAGTCAACTTTTCGACACAGGCAGCGGGAAGAGCGAAACTCAATATGATTTCGGCATCTATCAGCTCGAGGCGTTTTATCAGGTCGCGAAATTTCCCGGCGCTTCGGGAAACACCACGCTCGAGCTTGGCGCCGGCGCGCGATACATCGAGCAAGAACTCAGAATCAAGGCCGAGATCGACCTCAACGCGCGCATACAACTGGGCAAGCTGGCCGATCGTCTGGAACAGCGCATTCGGCGCATCGAGAACCGGGACCAGCGGCTGGCATCACTTGCCGCGTTCAATGCGTTTCGCGCTGAGATCCTTGAGGAGCGGATCGTTCGCGCCGAGGACAAGGGGCGTGAGAAAGCCGTGGCCCGCTTGGAGCGGCAGCTCAAACGGGTCGACCGGCGGGGCGAGGCCCTCGCCGCACTCGAGGCGCTTGAGAGGTTGCAACTCGAACTTCTCCAAGCGGCGCTGAACCTCAACGGCCGTGAGTTCAACGATCAGTTTGCGTTCATCGACAGCGGGAACATGAGCTGGGTCGATCCGGTCATTGCGCTCCGCCTGAAGCACGATTTCGGCAACGGTCGCTCGATTTCGGCCATGGGCGACTTTGGCGGGTTCAACGTCGATGACGGGCTCAGCTGGCAAGCGGTCCTAATGTATGACTGCGAAGGAACGCTTCTAGGCTTCGAGACCACGACGTCCCTTGGCTACAAGGCGCTGTGGCTGAGATACGAAGAAGAGACCAGCAGGGGCGCGCTTGGCGTCGATGTGGTGCTTCACGGGCCGGTCTTTGAAGTCGCCTTTCGCTGGTAGGCCTACCGCTTCCCATCATCGCGGCAGAGTCTCTCAAGCGCCTCGTGGTCGAGCACCTGGATGCGCGCATAGCTCTGGTTGATGAGGCCCGCCGCCGTGAAGCGCCGTAAGACGCGTTGCAGGGTCGGCAACGACACGGCTGTGAGGGATGCGAGCTCGGACTGCGAAAGCGAGACCCACCCATATTCGTCGCCACGCCCATCAAGCTCCAGCAGGAGTCGGTCGGCCAGTCGCTTGTCGGAAGACGAGATGGCCAGATTGGAGATGATCTGAAACGCAACACGGAAATTCTCGTAGGTCAGTGCATAGAAATCCGCGTAGAGGTGGGGGTGCCGCGCCACGAGCTCTGTGAGTTCCTGGGCCGGCAGGTGCGCCATCACGGTTGGTTCAGCGGTGCGGACTGAGACGAGGCGCGGCCCTTGGGAAAACAGCGCAAGATCGCCAACCCAAAACCCGGCGGCTGCACGGTGCGCCGTGTAGTCCTCGCCATCGGCGCGCGGGATCGAGATATTCAACGAGCCTGAAACGAGGCCGAACATGCCATTTGGCGGGTCGCCGGCCAAATAGACCAGGTCGTTTTTGGCGAAGCTCCGGAGTTTGGCGATGCCCGCCAGATGTTTGCGCGTTTCGGCGGAACGCTCGGAGAACCAGCCTTGTTCTCCCACGACGCCCAGGGCGTGCGTCAAACTTGTTACAGGTGCATCCACGGCCCTCAATCCGATCATTTGAGCAGTTGTGCCCAGCGGATGACATATATGCTGGTTAGATAATCTGCAAAAGAGTGGACTTGGGATGCGGTTCGAGGCTCACGCTCGACGCCGAAGAGTCCGAGGCCTCTTCTAACCAGACATCGAACCTGTCACTTGTTCTAAGGAGAATCGTCCAATGAGAATGCTAAGACGAGGGCTGACACGAGCCGGCCTCGCGGCGGCGGCCGCGGCAGTGCTTTGCTTCACGGCGGCATCCGGCCAAGCCTGGGCGCAAGACAGTGAGACCAAGACCGACAAGCCCAACATCCTGGTGATTTGGGGCGACGATATCGGGCAGTCCAACATCAGTGCCTATACCAAAGGGGTGATGGGATATCGGACACCGAACATCGACCGTATCGCCAATGAGGGCATGATCTTCACCGACTATTATGGTGAGCAATCCTGCACCGCCGGGCGCTCGTCATTCATCATGGGGCAAAGCGTGTTCCGCACCGGCCTTTCCAAGGTGGGCTTGCCGGGCGCCGATCTTGGCATGCGCGAGGAGGAGCCCACCATCGCGGCGCTTCTGAAGGCGCAAGGCTATGCCACTGGCCAATTCGGCAAGAACCATCTGGGTGACAAAGACGAGCACCTGCCGACCAATCACGGCTTCGATGAGTTCTTCGGCAATCTCTATCATTTGAACGCCGAAGAAGAGCCCGAGAACGAAGACTACCCAAAGAATCCAAACTTCAAAGAGAAGTTTGGACCCCGTGGCGTGATCCATTCCTGGGCGCAGGACGACGGCACTCAAAAGATCGAAGACACCGGGCCGCTGACCAAAAAGCGCATGGAAACGGTCGACGACGAGACCTCAGAGCGCGCCATCGAGTTCATCAAAGAGCAGACAGCGGCTGGCAAGCCCTGGTTCGTCTGGTGGAGCGGCACGCGCATGCACTTCCGTACCCACGTTAAGGACGAGCATCGCGGCATCTCTGGCCAGGACGAATATTCGGACGGCATGGTCGAGCACGACATGCATATCGGACAATTCTTGAAAGTGCTCGACGAGCTGGGCATCGCCGACAACACGATCGTGTTCTATTCGACCGACAACGGGCCGCATTACAACACGTGGCCCGATGCCGCCGCCACGCCGTTCCGTGGTGAGAAGAACACCAACTGGGAAGGTGGCTGGCGCGTTCCTGCCATGGTCCGTTGGCCGGGCAAGATCAAGCCAGACTCAGTCTCCAACGAAATCATGCACCACATGGACTGGCTGCCGACATTCGTAGCGGCGGCCGGTGAACCTGAGATCAAGGAGAAGCTTGTCGAGGGCGACGTCGAAGCCATCGGGCGCAAGTTCAAAGTGCATCTCGACGGCTACAACTTCCTGCCGTTCCTGACCGGTGAAGAAGACAAGGGGCCGCGCAAGGAGATTTTCTACTTCTCCGACGATGGCGACCTGACGGCGCTGCGTTACGAGGATTGGAAGATGGTGTTCATGGAGCAGCAGTCGCCGGGCACCTTCCGTGTGTGGATGGAGCCCTTCGTGCCGCTCCGTGTCCCGCTGATCTTCAATCTGCGCCGGGACCCTTATGAGCGGGCATCGATCACCTCCAATACGTATTACGATTGGCTGCTTGATCGCGCCTTCCTGCTGGTCCCCGCCCAAGCCTATGTGGGCAAGTTCCTGGAGACCTTCCAGGAGTTCCCGCCGCGGCAGAAGGCGGCGAGCTTCAGCCTCGACCAGGTGATGGAGAAACTGAGCACGCCGGGCGGCGCTCAGTAACGGGCGGAAACTTCGATGGGACTTGCACGGCGGGAGGTGAACCCTCCCGCCGTTTTCTCATCATCTAAGGAAAGAACCGATGTTGAATCTCCTTCGATATTTGTTCGTACTCTTGGCGATCATCGTTCCCGTAGCTGCGGCACAGGCGGCAGATCCGCTGCCATCCTGGAACGACGGCCCTACCAAGAAAGCAATCGAGGCCTTTGTGAAAAAGGTGACCGACAAGGGCGGTCCCGACTATGTGCCACCCGCCGACCGCATTGCCGTGTTCGACAATGACGGAAATCTCTGGGCCGAGAAGCCGGTCTATTTCCAACTTCTGTTCGCCATCGACCGCGTGAAGGCCTTGGCGCCCGAACATCCGGAGTGGAACGACCAGCAGCCCTTCAAGGCGGCGATCGAGGGCAACATGACGGCGCTCGCCGCATCGGGCAAGAAGGGGCTTCTCGAAATCCTGGCCGCCAGCCACACTGGCATGTCGTCCGCGGAGTTCCAGAGGATCGCGAGTGACTGGCTCGCCGCGGCGAAGCATCCGCGGTTCAAGCGGGGCTACACCGAGCTCGTGTATCAGCCGATGCTCGAGCTTCTCGCCTATCTGCGTGACAATGGATTCAGCACCTATATCGTCTCTGGCGGCGGTATCGAATTCGTGCGCAATTTCTCGGAGCCGGTCTATGGTATTCCGCCCGCGCAGGTGGTCGGCTCAAGCATCAAGACCGAATACAAGGTTGTCGACGGCAAACCGAAGATCATGCGCTTGCCGGAAGTGAACTTCATCGACGACAAGGCTGGTAAGCCCGTCGGCATCAACCAGCACATCGGCAAGCGGCCGATCTTTGCGTCCGGTAATTCCGACGGCGACTTCGAGATGCTGGAGTGGACAACGGCGGGCGATGGTCCGCGTTTTGGCCTGATCGTGCATCACACCGATGGCGAGCGCGAATACGCCTATGACCGCGAGTCCCATGTGGGCCGCCTCGACAAGGCGCTTGATGCGGCCGCGGACAACGGCTGGGTCGTGATCGACATGAAGAACGACTGGAAGGAGATATTTCCCCCGGCGGACTAGGCTCAAGAGGCGTCCTCGCGGTGGAAAAGATCGCACCGCCGGTTGACCTCGCGGCGGCCCGAGCGTATGGGCCCGTTCCCATCAATCATGGGACGTTTCGTTTCCTTTGCAGACAATCGGGGACGAATCGGCCATGCCTGATAGGGCACAGATGTGGCCAAGGGGGCGAAGCAACCGAGGCCCTCCTTTTTCAGGAGTTAGAGAAATCAAATGATATCAAAAACCGAACTCATCCAACGTATCGCCGATGAGCTAGAGATGACCAAGCGGGACGTGAAGAACGTCCTCGAGACTCTGGCGACCGTTGGCTACAAGGAAATGAAGAAGACCGGCGAGTTCATGCTTCCGGGCTTCGCCAAATTCGTGGTCGTCAAGAAGCCGGCAACCAAGGCACGCAAGGGCATCAATCCCTTCACCAAGGAGCCGACCGTCTTCAAGGCAAAACCGGCGCGCAAGATTGTTAAGGCCCGTCCGGTCAAGGCCGCGAAGGACGCCGTCTAGCACGGCTCCCGGCGCTCAAATGCGTGGGCGAGAGGAAACGTATCCCCGCCTTTCGAGGCGGGGACTACGCCTTGCTTTGCCTCTCGGCTTGCGGGTGCGGATTTGCGGGCGTCTTCGCGCTTCCCTTTGCGGCCCCGCGCGAAGTCCGAGTAAGGTAGGACCGTGACCCGGCGCCGCAAATCGCCTTCTAAGACCAGGAAACAGCCAAGGAAGCAGGCAAGACAGCCTGCGCCGGCGGCGAAGCCTGAGGCCGCCGCGCCGGCCCGCTCATCCTCGTGGCGACTCTGGATCGTGGCCGGCATTGCCGCAGCCGCCGTCCTGGCGGCCGGGCTGCTGTGGCAGAGCCTGGATCGAAAACCTACCGGCAGCGCCGACACGTCACCCGAAACGCTCGCCTTCGTCGGCAGTGAAACTTGTATCGGTTGCCACCAGGAGGCCGGCAAGCTTTGGCACGGCTCTCAGCATGCTCACGCGATGGCGCATGCGACGGCGAAGACCGTGCTCGGCGATTTCGACGACGCGACATTCGTCTATGGGGACGTGACGTCGCGCTTCTTCAAGAAGGACGGCAAGTTCTTCGTCGAGACCGACGGGCCGGACGGCGACCTCGAAACGTTCGAGGTGAAGTACACGTTCGGGCTGGAGCCCTTACAGCAATATCTGATCGAGTTCCCGGACGGGCGCGTGCAGTCTCTGACCATCGCCTGGGACAGCCGGCCGAAGGAAGAGGGCGGGCAACGCTGGTACCATCTTTATCCCGACGAGATCATCGCGCACGACGACCCGCTTCACTGGACCAAGCTCCAGCAGAACTGGAACTTTATGTGCGCCGAGTGCCATTCGACGGGAGTGGCAAAGAACTACGATCCGGCGACGGACAGCTTCGACACCACCTGGAAGGAAATCAGTGTCGGATGCGAGGCGTGTCACGGCGAGGGCTATGCGCATGTGGCCTGGGCGAACACATGGTCGCCGTTCGCCAAGAAGGACAAGGCGAAAGGATTATTCGCCGCGTTCGACGAGCGCACGAACGTCACCTGGACGCAAAATAAGAAGACCGGCCAGCCGGTGCGGGACCCACGGCCCACGCATTTGCGCAAAGAGGTTGAGATGTGCGGACGCTGCCATGCGCGGCGCGGGCAGATCTCGGAGGCCTTCGTGCCTGGGCGTCCGCTTTCCGACACTCATACGGTGGGGCTTATCACCCGCGACCTCTATCAACCGGACGGTCAGAAGCGCGGCGAGGTCTATAACTACGGCTCATTCAAGCAGAGCAAGATGTTTGCCGCAGGGGTGACGTGCAGCGACTGCCACGAGCCGCACAGTGCGAGTTTGCGTGCCAAAGGCGACCAAGTCTGCTTGCAGTGCCATGCGCCACGCTATGCGGAGACAAGTCATACGCACCATGAGGGCGAGAACGCGCCGGGCTGCGTCGCCTGCCACATGCCCGCCCGCGAGTTCATGGTGATCGACACGCGGCACGATCATAGCTTCAGGGTGCCGCGTCCCGATCTGTCCGTGACCTTGGGCGTGGACAATGCCTGTACCGATTGCCACACGGGCAAGTCGTCTGAATGGGCGGCAGCCGCCATCGAGGACTGGTTCGGGCCCGAGCGCAAAGGGTTCCAGACATTTGCTCCTGCTTTCCAAGCGGCGTGGGAAGGCGCAGCGGATACCGAGGCCTTGCTTCAGGCGGTGGCCACGGACCCAAAGACGCCGGCCTTCGCCCGCGCCAGCGCCTTCCAAGAACTCACCGCTTTCCCGTCTGTGGAGACCGCTAGAGCGGTGCGCGAAGGGCTCGCAGATCCTGACCCGTTGGTGCGGCTCGCCGCGCTCGATCATTTGGAAACGGCGCAGCCCGGGCGGCTTTGGCCCATCGTGAGCCCGCTTCTCGACGATCCGGTGCGCGGTGTGCGGATCAAAGCCGCGCTTCTGCTCGCCGGCACGCCACAGCAAGCTCTCCAGCCTGCGGATCGCGCGCGACTCGCCAAGGCCGAGAAGGAATTTATGGCCGCGCAGCGCCTCAACGCGGACCGGCCCGAGGGGCGCGCGGTGCTCGGCCGCTACTATGCGCGGGGCGGCAATGTGGCGAAGTCGGAGGAGGAGTATCGCGCGGCGTTGCGCTTGAGCCCGCACTTCGCGCCGGCTGCCGTCAACCTCGCCGATCTCTACCGGCAGAGCGGCCGCGACGAGGACGGCGTTGCCGTCCTGCGGGAGGCGTTGAAACTGTCGCCGGACGCCGGCGGTCTGCATCACGCGCTTGGTCTCGCCCTGGTGCGTCTCAAGAAGTCGGATGAGGCACTCGAAAGCTTGCGTCTCGCCACGGAGCTCGACCCGGACCGCGCGCGCTACGCTTATGTCTATGCCGTCGCTCTGGACTCGCAAGGACGGCGGCCCGAGGCAATCGAGGTGTTGAAGGAGAGCCTTAAGCGCCATCAAAGCGATCGCCAAACTCTTGGTGGGTTGATCAACTTCACCCGCGCCGACGGCGATACCGCAGCCGCGTTGCGCTACGCGGAGCAGCTCCTAAAGCTCGAACCGGAAAATCCGAACTTGAAGCAGCTGATCAAAGCTCTGAAAGATGCGGACGACCAAGGTTCGGACGATCAAGGCGCGCAGTAGCTCACGCCGCTTATTGCGCGCCGATCAGCACCCACGCGCCGAACAAGAAGACGAGCAACGCGCCGCCGGTCTCTAGCGCACGTCCCAGCCAGCTCCGAATGTTTTTGGTGTCCGCGAAGAACGCCATGAGGCGGTCGCGCGATAAGGTGGCGATCACCGCCACAGCGGCGATGGTCACGACCATCCCGACCGCCATGGCCGCGGTCACGGCGAGCCCGGCGGCGAGCATCCCGCGCGCCAGCGCATAGCTCATAATGAAGGTCGTCAGCGGGCAGGGCACGAGCCCCGTGACGAAGGCCAGCGCCCGGCCATTGCGCGCCTCGGCGCCGTCTTGCGGATGCGAGCGGCGCGTCGCCGCGCGCCACAGCAGAAATGCGCCGATCAGCAAGATCAGAACGCCGCTGGCCATCTCGAATTGCGGCGTGCGTCCGCCGGCCGCGAAGGCTTTGCTGATGACGGCGAAGCCGGCCATGACCAGCACGACGGCGATCCCTACATGCGTCAGGGCGAGGATCGCGCCATTGGCGATGCTCGATAGCAGGCTGCCCTTTTGGCCGAGATGGTAGGAGAACAGAACGGTCTTGCCGTGTCCGGGCATCATGGCGTGGAGAAAGCCGAACAGGATGGCGCCAGCCATCACGGCCGGAAGCGCCAAAGCGCCGCCTTGGGCGACTTCGCCAAGACCGTCCGCCATGCCCTCATAGAGCCAGCGCTGAAGCGCGATGATCTCCTGCATGGGCTCGGGTGTTACAGGCGGCCGCGAGCGCGAGCAAGCCGGCGCGGCCCAAGGCTCACGGAGAAGTCATCGAAAGAAAGAGTGGTTCGGCGTCTAGCGGTAGGCCCAAGCCGGCGCCGCCTGGTCCACGCCCGGCCCGGGAATCGTGATGGAATTCCCGTAATCGGAGATGTGGCCTTCGAGGCTGTTTGAACTGCTATACGGCATGGCCAATGAACTGCCTTCGAACCGAGGCATGGTGTATGTCGGGGTCAGACCGTGATATTCCGCCGCGCTTTTCGGCAGTTCGGCGTCCTGGCCTTGAATCTCGAACGCGCTCACGCGGGCCGGCAGCAATGCCAGTCCGAGGGCGCCACACAGCACCAGACTAAGACGAAGCGTTTTCATCAGTTCCCTCAATGCCGCTTTTCGCAGATTAGGCCCATCCTACTGCGATTTGCTGGGGAAGGCCAGCCGGGTTCATCGTTGTCCCCGGCCCCCGTGGCCGCCCCGCAACAGGCGATCGTCCCCCTAGAATCCCCTGCAAACCGGCAAAATTGCGGCAGGCGCCGCCAGCAGATAAAAGCAACCGCGATATGGCCCCGCGCATCCTCTACGTCGTCACCGAGGACTGGTATTTCCTGTCGCACCGGCTGCCCATGGCCCGGGCGGCCAGGGACGCCGGCTATGAGGTCCACGTTGCGGCCCGGGTCAAAGATGGGCGGGCCGGCATCGAAGCCGAAGGCTTCGTGCTTCACGCGCTCGATTGGAGCCGCGGCAGCCTCTCGCTGGGGGATAGCCTTTCGGCCATTCGCGCGCTTCGGCAGCTGTTTGCCAGCCTGAAGCCCGACATCATCCACAACATTGCGGTGAAGCCAGCGGTGCTTGGCTCGGCGGCGAGCCTTGGTCTGAAGTCTGTCGTGGTCAATAGCCTGACCGGGGTCGGATCGTTGTTCATCGGCGAGGCGCAAGTGAGCGGGCTGACGCGCCGTGCCGTCCGCTTCGCGCTTGGCCGCCTGTTGCAGCGGGACACAAGCTGGACCGTGGTGCAGAACCCGGACGATCGCGCCTTCGTCCTCGAGCTTGGCCTGACGCCGGAGCATATCGTGCTGATCCGGGGCTCTGGCGTCGACACCGAGCACCTGGCGCCGCTGCCCGAACCGCCAGCGCCGGTCACGGCCGCTTATGTTGGGCGCATGCTTGCCGACAAGGGCGTGCCGACGCTCATCGACGCCGTCAAGCGCCTTCGTGACCGTGGCGTCGAAATGCGGCTCCTGCTGGCCGGCGATTGCGACACCGAGAATCCGGGTTCTCTCACGCCCGAACAGTTGCGCGAGTTCGTCGGCGCTTTGGGCATCCAATGGCTAGGGCATGTCAGCGACATCCGCGAGGTCTGGCGCCAGGCGCATTTCGCCGTGCTCGCCTCGCGGCGCGAAGGGCTGCCAAAGAGTCTGCTGGAAGCGGCGGCCTGCGGCCGGGCCATGGTGGCGACGGACGCGCCCGGCTGCCGCGAGGTCGCCATCGAGGGCAAGACGGCGCTCACCGTCCCCGTGGACGATGTGGAAGCCTTGGCCGATGCCATGGCGCGCCTGACAGAAGATGCGGCTTTGCGGCAGACGTTCGGCAAAGCGGCGCGCAGTCTGGTGGAGGCGGAGTTCTCGGCCGACGCGATCGGCCGCCAAATCGTGGCGCTCTACAATCGGCTCATCGGCCGCTAAGCGCCGCTCTCGGCGCGCATCATGCTGATGATCCCCGCTCTGGTCTCGATCTCAGGCTGCCAGCCGGTCGCCATCAGTTTTGCCGGATTGATGGCGAAGTGCCCCGAGACGCGCTCCCAGTCGGCTTCGCGGCCGAAGGACTTCATCATGCGCTTGACCGCACCCAGCGGCATCTTGACCAGATGCGGCGGTTTGCCGAGCCCTTCGCGCATGGCGCTCACGAGATCGGCCACGCTGATCGGCGCCGCATCGGCCACGAGATAGGTCTCGCCTTCGGTCGCGGGCGTCTTCAAGACATGTGCGACCGCCGAGACCAGGTTCTCCTGGGCGAGCAGCGAGCGCGCATTGTCGAGCCCGCCGAAGGGAAGCGGCATCGGCGTTTTGGCGACGGCGGCGAGCGCGGCGATGTTGCCCTTCACGCCCTTGCCGTAGACCACGGCTGGACGCAGCACCGTGTAAGCGACGCCGCTGTCGGCAAGGAGCTGTTCCGCCCGCAGCTTGGTCTGGCCATAAGTATCGGTCGGGGCCGGCGTGTCCGCCTCGGTGATCGGTGCGTCCGCCGACAGTCCCACTTGCGCCCGTACCGACGACATCAGGACGAGGCGCGCCACCTTGCCTTTGGCCTGCTCGGCCAGCGCGCCAACCGCCTCGGCATTGACGCGCGTATAGACATCATCGGGAAGCGTGCCTGGTGCATGGGCAATGCCGGCGAGATGGACCACGTGCTCAACGCCTTCGAGCAGCGGCGCCCAGTCAGCCGTCTCGCCGAGATCGGGCATCGCAACGCGCTCCACCGTGCCCGGGGCGATAATGCCCGAAGGATCGCGCGCGGCAGCACGGACGGTAAAGCCCGCTTGCGCCAGCGCGGGCACAAGCGCTTTGCCGATGAAGCCGGACGCGCCGGTGATGAGGACACGCTGCGACATTCAACGCCCCCGCGCGAAGTTGAACAGCACGAGGCCCGTACCGGCTAAGCCCAACAGAAGGGCCGTGATGTCGAACGTGTAGGTGCGGGCCAAGGCCGCGGCGATGGCGAGGCACGCCAGCCACAGGCCGAGCCAGAATATGCGGGCGGTCACTTGTCGCACGTTCATCCCGTTCGCGACGGCACGTTGATAAAAGTGCGCGCGGTGCGCCTCGAAAACCTTCTCGCCGGCCAGAAGGCGCCGCGAAAACGTGACGATGCTGTCCGTGAGGGTGTAGAGCGCCATCAGTATCGCGGACACAATGTGCGCCTCCGCCACATAGAGCAGCAGGTAGGCGAGCACGAGGCCTATTGGTAGGCTTCCCGCATCGCCGAGAAAGATTTGCGCCGGGTGCTTGTTGAACACGGCGAAGCCAAGCGTCGCGCCGAGTAGCGCCAAGGCTAGGAACCCCACAGTGGACGGCACCAGGTCGAGATTGCAAAGGACGGCCACGCCAAGGGTGATGGGCACGACTTGCACCACGGTCATCCAGTCGAGCCCGTCCAGGAAGTTGACGGCGTTGATAAAGCCGATCACGCCGAGCGCTAAAAGCACACGTTCGACCATGGCCGGCAAAAGGTCGGGCAAGATGCGAAAATCCGGCGGCAGCAAAAACACGATGGCGAAGGCGACCAGCGCCTGGGCAAACAGCCGCCACGACACGGCGAGCGCATGGACGTCGTCGAGCGCACCAATCACCGTCAGGACGGCGGCGCCGGCCAAAATTGGAATGAGGCTGGGCGGCGGCACGGCCACACCCAGCAGGATCGCCGAGCCGCACACCGCGAGCAGGGCAGCCATCACGGCGAGTCCCGCGCCTTGAGGCGTTGCCGCCTTATGCGAACTGCGCGCGTTGGGGTGTGCGAGTAGGTGCCGCGCGAGGATCGGTTTGAGAACAAGGATCAAGGCGCCGCTGAGCCCGGCGCTGACGGCCGTCAAGGCGGCCCAGGAGGCAAGCACGGGTGTCACCATTTGCTAGTGCAGCGTACGTGAGATCGGTTGCCACTCGTCCTTGGCGGAGACCGCGGTGGGCGCCTTGGCCGGCACATAGCCCTCGACGGTAGCGCGAAGCACGTCCTGGACCCCGGCGAGGTCCACGCGCTGTATGGCGTCCTCCATGCGCTCCAGCACCGCGATCAAATCGTCATAGGGCAGGATCGGTTCCGACGTCTTGAAGATGCGCGGATGGCCGGTGCCCGTCGTATTCTCGCCGATGAGGAGCTCTTCGAAAAGTTTCTCGCCGGGACGCAGGCCCACAAAGTCGATCGCAACGTCGCCGTCGGGATTGGTCTCGTCGCGGACATCGAGTCCTGAAAGGCGGATCATGGTGCGCGCGAGATCGGCAATCTTCACGGGCGTTCCCATCTCCAGCACGAACACTTCGCCGCCTGTCGCCATGGCCCCGGCTTGGATCACAAGCTGGGCAGCTTCGGGGATCGACATAAAGTAGCGGGTTACGTCTGGATGCGTGACGGTCACTGGGCCGCCGGCCTTGATCTGGTTGCGGAACAACTGCACCACCGAGCCCGAGGAATCGAGCACGTTGCCGAAGCGCACCATGGTGAAGATGGTGTTGCTGTTGTCCTGGGCGAGCCCCTGTAGGACGAGTTCGGCAAGGCGCTTGCTGGCGCCCATGATGTTCGTGGGCCGCACGGCCTTGTCGGTCGACACCAGCACGAAGCGCTCGACGCCATGCTCCTTGGCGGCCTCGGCAACCACCAGCGTGCCGAGCGTATTGTTGTGCAGTCCTGCGAACGGATTGCGTTCGACGATCGGCACATGTTTGTAGGCGGCCGCGTGATAGATCACTTCGACGCCTTGCTCCTCTATAATGCGGTCGATGAGCTTGCGATCGAGCACGGACCCGAGAATTTGCAAGATGGCCGTGTCGTTCCGCGCGCCTTCGGACTCTTTGCGGAGGCGATGTTGCCGTTCTTCGATCTCCATCGAGATTTCGTAGAGCGCGGCTTCCGAACTATCGAGCAGGATGAGCGCTCGCGGTTCCAGCTGCAGCAACTGACGCGTCAGCTCCGAGCCGATGGACCCGCCAGCGCCGGTAATCATCACCACCTTGCCGCTCACCTGTGCGGTCAGAAGTTCCGTGTCCGGTGCGACCGGGTCCCGGCCCAGTAGATCCTCCACGTCGATGGGGCGCAGATCGCTGACTTCGACATGGCCCGAGGCGATCTCCTCCAGCGCCGGGAGCGTCTTCACCGCGACGGGGTAGGCCTCGAGTGCCTTGAGGGCGAGGCGCCGCTCGCCGCGCAGCGCCGACGGCGTGGTGAGCAGGACCTCTGCCACGTTCTCATCGGAGATGAGTTTGCTGATCTTCTCCGGCCTTGCGACCTTGACGCCGTGGACCATTTGGCCAGCGAGCGACGGGTTGGCGTCGATGAAGGCCACCGGCCGGTAGTTGCTCGTCTCGTTCAGGGCGCGCAGAAGCTGAATACCGATAGGCCCCGCGCCGTAGATGATGACGTTCTTTCGTTCGTCCGAGCTGACGGGTTTGTGATGCGGGGCGGCCTTGAGCAACATTGAACCCGCCCATTGCCGGCTCAGCCGGATGAGGCCCGCGGCGATCAGGGCGTAGATCACCACCACCGAACGCGGGTGTCCCTGGATGCCGCTCATCAGGACCACCAGCGCCCAGGTCAGGGCGGCGAGGATCACGGCGGTGTAGATGCGGGTCGTGCCCTCTGGGCCGATGAAGCGCGTGACGAGCTTGTACAGCCCGCGCCAGTAGAAGACGATCACGCCGACAACGGGCGCCGCCAGCATCAGCAGAAAGATCTGCCAGGTCTCCGGCACGTAGAGCCGGCTGAGGCGCAGGGTATAGGCGGCCCACAACGCGATGCTGAGCATCGCGAAGTCGTTCATGATCAGCAGCGATCGCTTGAACCAGCGAGGGCGCTCGATCAGCCAAACGGCAAGACTCATGTCGGCCGACCCCGTTCCGGACCTAAGATCAGCTTAAGAATATCATCCACATAGGGAAAGTGTGCCGCACCATACCCGAAGCGTCCCACGAACGGAAGTAAGGGGTTGCTGGCGTTTCTTAAGAACTTTTGCCCGTTCCCTCGCGTTATGGGTTCTTGGGCTTGAGGTCGTCAGGCCTTCCGGGTCAAGCTCCGCCGCGGGGTAGGGACAGTTTCGGCAGCGAGGGAATGGGCAGAAGGTCCGCAATCAGCAAAGGCGTCTCCAAGGGGGCCGTCAGTGGCGTCTTGGGGCTCGCCATGGTGCTGCTTGGCAGTGCCCCGGCGGTGAGCGAGACGGCCACGTTCGCCACCCCCATCGCCTACGGCACGCATTTACCGGGCCTCGGGACGCAAGCCTTGACGCTGGCCAGATCGCTCAAAAAGCGTTCGGACGGTCAGATCGTGCTGGACCTGAAGGAGCCGGGCGACGGCACGCTGCCCCACGAGATTCTCGACAAGGTCTCCGACGGCAAAGTCGATGCAGGCTTTGCGACCGCGAGCTTCTGGGCCGCGAAGGTTCCCGCAACGCCCCTGTTCGGCGGGTTTCCCTTCGGCCCGGATGCCAGCGGCTACGTTGCTTGGTTCGAACACGGAAACGGCCGCGCGCTCTATCAGGAGATGTACGACCAGGCGAAGCTCAAGGTCCATGTCATCCCTTGCGGCTTCGGCGGGGCGGAGGCCGGCATCTGGTCCAAGCAGGAGATTGCGGACACAAAGGACTTAGACGGCCTGCGTGTACGCATATTCGGGCTCGGCGCCCGCGTCCTGTCGCGGCTGGGGGCGGTGCCCGTGCTTGTGCCTGGCGGACAACTCCCCCAAGCCTTCAAAGAGGACAAGATCGCCGCCGCGGAGCTCTACACGCCGGCCGTCGATCGCGCCAAAGGCTTGCAAGATGCGGTCAAGCTTATCTACGGGCCCGGCTGGCATCAGCCCGCCACGCTACTGGAGCTTCTCATCAACAAGGATCGCTGGGATGCGCTGGGGAAGGGCCAGCAAGATCTCATCGAATCCACCTGCCAGGTCATGCTGCGGTCCAGCCGCGCCGAAAGCGCAGGCCTGCAGGCCGCGGCCCTCGCAAGCCTGAGGACCGAGGACAATGTGCAGATCGCGCGCCTGCCGGACGGCGTGCTCAAGGCGCTGCGCGAGGCTTGGGGCGAGGTCGCCAAGGAGGAGGGCGCGCGCGACTACTTCTTCAAGCAGGTTCTCGAGGATATTGCGAAGTTCGAGGCGGCGGAGGCTGCCCCGCAAGCCCCGGCCCCCGAAGCGCTCCCGCCTGCGTCCGAGGGCGCGCCGAAGGACAAGCCCGATCCGGCGCGCTGACGCCAATTCCCCACGTTTGAGCCATTTTGGGACGCTACATATAGCCCATGGTGGGGGCGCATATTGCCCAGGCCAGCGCCGCGTGCGAAAGACTAGCCGACGCTTCTAACCGTAATGGCCACTCTCGACGGCTTGGAGCCCATGTCGACATTGAACCTTCCAGATCCGGATCGGGCCGTGCTTGCGCGCCGGAACGACATCGTGAAGCAGCTGAGACGGCTCGTGCCCGACGCTGTGCTGATCGCCGATGAGGAGGGGTGCCGCACCTTCGAGTCCGACGCGCTGACGGCCTACCGTTGTCTGCCCCTTGCCGTCCTGCTTCCCGGAACCACCGAGGAGGTCGCGGCGATCCTGCGGTTCTGTCAGGACAACCACATCAAGGTTGTGCCGCGCGGCGCGGGCACCTCGCTATGCGGTGGCGCGCTGCCGCTCGAGGACGCGGTCGTGCTCTGCTTGTCGCGCATGAACAAGGTGCTGGAGGTCGATCCCAAGAACCGTATCGCGCGCGTGGAGGCTGGGATCACCAACATCGCCATCACCGAGGCGGCGTCCAAACACGGTTTCTTCTATGCGCCCGATCCGTCGAGCCAGGTCGCCTGCACCGTGGGCGGCAACATCGCCACCAATTCCGGCGGCGCGCATTGCCTCAAATACGGGGTCACCGTGAACAATCTGCTCGGTGTCCGCATGGTGACGATGGACGGTGAAATCATCGATATCGGCGGCGTGCATTTCGACGCCCCCGGTTACGACTTCTTGCCGTTGATCACCGGTTCGGAAGGTCAGCTCGGGGTCGTGACCGAAGCGACCGTGCGTCTGCTCCCGGCGCCGGAAGGCACGCGCCCCGTCCTGATTGGCTTCGATTCCTCCGAGGCAGCCGCATCCTGCGTCGCCGCCATCATTGCTGCAGGGATCGTGCCGGTCGCTATTGAGTTCATGGACCGGCCGGCCATCCATGTCTGCGAGCATTTCGTGCCGGCGGGGTATCCGCTCGACGCCGAAGCCGCGCTCATCATCGAAGTCGAAGGCTCCGAGGACGAGATCGAGTATCTCCTGGAGAAGATCGAGGACATCGCGCGCGATTTCCTGCCGACCAGTCTGCGCCGCAGCCAGAGTCCCGACGAGACCGCGATGATTTGGAAGGGGCGCAAGGCCGCGTTCGGCGCCATCGGCCAAATTTCCGACTATTACTGCATGGATGGCGTCATCCCGCTGTCCCAGCTTCCGAAGGCACTCGATGAGATCGGCTGGATTTGCCGCAAATATCGCTTCGACGTTGCCAACATCTTCCATGCCGGCGACGGGAACCTGCATCCGCTGATCCTCTACAACGCCAACGACTCCGTTCAGTTGGAGCGCGTGGAGCTGTGCGGTGCGGAGATCTTGAAGCTCTGCGTCGAACTCGGCGGTTGCCTCACCGGAGAGCACGGCGTCGGCATCGAGAAACGCGAACTGATGTACGAGCAATACACCGACGAGGACATCGACCAGCAAGTCCGCGTCAAGGAAGAGTTCGACCCGTCATGGCTGCTCAATCCCGGCAAGGTGTTCCCCATCGAGGGCCGCGACGCGTTGCGCTTGCGCAGTGTCGAGCTGCAAGGGCTCGAGGTCGACGTCGTGACTGAGACGGTCGCGGTCGAGGAAGAGCTGGTGGAAGGACACGACGCCCCGTGACCGGTCACATGCGCCTCGGCTTTCACGCTCCTGAGACGGAGGAAGAGCTTCAGCATCTCGTTGCCGAAGCTGCAGAAACCCGTACGCCGCTCGAAGTCATGGGCACGGGGACCAAGCGCGAGCTGGGACATCCGATCGGCGCCGGCGCCGTGGTCTCGACGGAGGCCATGACCGGCGTCACGCTCTACGAGCCGACGGAGCTCGTCCTCGTGGCGAAGGCGGGCACGCCGTTGACGGAGATCGACGCCGCGCTGGCCGAGAACGACCAGGAACTTCCATTTGAGCCGGTCGATTTCGGTCCTGTGCTGGGCTACGGACCGGGGGACGGCACGCTTGGCGGCATGATCGGCACCAATATTTCCGGCAGCCGGCGCCTCCTCAAAGGCGCCGCCCGCGACCACGTTCTCGGTGTCCGTGCCGTCAATGGGCGCGGCGAGCTGATCAAGGCCGGCGGCCGCGTGATGAAGAACGTCACCGGCTATGATCTCAGCCGCACGCTTGCCGGATCGTGGGGCACGCTCGCCGTCATGACGGAGATCGCGTTGAAAGTGCTCCCGGCCCAACGCGAATCGCGAACCATTATCTGTTTCGGTCTCACCGACCAGACCGCCGTCGAGGCGCTGTGCATTGCCACGGGGCTTCCCTACGAGGTGTCCGGCGCACTCCATCTGCATGCGGACATCGCCGCACGCATGTCCGATGCGGAGATCGCGGGCGCAGAAGGGGCGGTCACGGCCATCCGGGTGGAAAACTTTCCGGCCTCAGCGCGATACCGTGCGAGCCGCGTGCGTCAATCGCTCCTCGCCTATAGCCCGGCGCTGGAGCTCGATGCGGAGCGAAGCAAGGCGTTCTGGGACGACGTGCGGGCACTGAAGATGTTTCAAGGACGCGCCAACCCGCTTTGGCGCATCTCAACCAAGCCGACCTCCGCGGCGAAGCTGATCGGCAATTTGTTGCGCACTATCGATGTGCGTGTGGCTTACGATTGGTCCGGTGGTTTGATCTGGGTCGAGACGCCACCTTTGACGGATGGCGGGGCGGTCGATATTCGCCGCACACTTGCCGAATTGGGCGGGCATGCCACACTGATCCGCGCGGACGACACCATACGCGCCGGGATCGATGTCTTTCAGCCGCTGGATCCGCAAACGGCGGTGTTTTCGGCGAAACTCAAACACGCTTTCGATCCGCTCGGAATTTTCAATCCGGGCCGGATGTACCGGGATATGTAGCGGCGCGTCATGCAAACCAATTTCAACGCACTTCAGCTTGGGGACCCGACGATCGCGCGCGCGGACGAGATCTTGCGCCGCTGCGTCCATTGCGGGCTGTGCACCGCGACGTGTCCGACCTACGTGCTGACCGGCGACGAGCGCGACAGCCCGCGCGGGCGCATCTACTTCATGAAGCAGATGTTCGAGGGTCGCGATGTGACCCCGTCGACCGTGCGTCACGTCGACCGCTGCCTTTCGTGCTTGGGCTGCATGACGACCTGCCCGAGCGGTGTCGACTATATGCATCTCGTCGATCTCGCCCGGGTGCGCATCGAGCAACGTGGGCATCGGAGCCCCAACCGGCGCATGATGCGTTGGTTCCTCAGCCGGACCCTGCCGAACCCGAACCGGTTCAAGGCCATGCTCGTGCTCGGCTGGTTCGCCAAGCCGTTCCGTAACGTGTTCGCCAAACTCGGTTTCCGCCGTACGGCAGCGGCGCTGGCGCTCGTGCCCAAGGGCGCGTTGAAGCTGAAGATCCTCAAGCCGAAATCCGCCTTCAATCCCAAGGCGCCCCAGCCGAAGCGCGTGGCCCTGATGCTGGGCTGCGTGCAGGAGGTTTTGGCGCCACAGATCAATCAAGCGACGATCCGGCTTCTGCGGCGTCACGGGATCGATGTCGTGGTGGTGAAGGACGAGGGCTGCTGCGGTGCGCTGACCCATGGCCTTGGCCGCGAGGAAGAAGCGCGCGCCTATGCGCGCCACAATATCGACGCCTGGACCGCGGTCATGCGCGAGCGCCTGCTGGACGGCATCATCGTCACGGCCGGCGGCTGCGGCACCATGCTCAAGGATTACGGCAATCTGCTCTCGCGCGACCGGGGCTACGCCGAACGCGCCGAATATGTCTCAGGGCTCGCCCGCGACATCACCGAGTTCCTTGACGAGATCGGCCTCAATCCGCCCGTGATGTGGACCGGTCTCAAAGTGGCCTACCACTCCGCCTGCTCGCTCGGCCATGGCCAGAAGCTGGATCGGCTGCCGCGGGAGCTGCTGGAGCAGGCCGGCTACACGCTGACCGATATTCCCGAGGGGCATCTGTGCTGCGGCTCCGCCGGCACCTACAACATTCTGGAGCCGGAGCTGGCCGGCCAGCTGCGCGACCGCAAGCTCAAGAATATCGAGTCCATCGCCCCCGAGGTCGTCGTAACCGGCAATATTGGCTGCATGACCCAGCTCAAGGAGGGCGTGAACGTGCCTTTTGTCCACACCGTGGAGCTGCTGGACTGGGCCACGGGCGGCCCATGCCCGCCGGCGCTTTCCAAGCTGCGCGGCCGCGCCAATCCCATCGAGGCGCTGGTCGAGATGGCCAAGGCGGCGGCCAAGGAGCGCGAGCTGGCCAGCTGACGCGGCCTTGCTTGCTGCCCAAGGTGCGATGGGCTAGAACGCGGCGGCTGGAGCCCTTTAGAATCAGCCGCATTTTCCCATGAGCAAGAACGACAAAAAGCCCGGCGCCGAGGCCGCCGACTCTCGCCCAGAGGCAAAAAGTCCTCGTACAGAGGCACGCCTGCCGAAGGGGCTGCAGGATACGCCTGCGCCTGAAATCCGCACCACCGAGGCGATGCTCGGCACGATCAAGGGCGTATTCGAGGCCTACGGCTTCGAGCCGCTCGATACGCCCGCCATCGAATATACCGACGCGCTCGGCAAGTTCCTGCCCGATCAGGATCGGCCCAATGAGGGCGTGTTCTCCTTCCAGGATGAAGACGAGCAATGGCTGTCGCTGCGCTATGACCTGACGGCGCCGCTCGCCCGCTACGTGGCGGAGAACTATCAAGGTCTGCCCAAGCCCTTGCGCCGCTATCAGGTGGGACCCGTTTGGCGCAACGAGAAGCCGGGCCCCGGCCGCTTCCGTCAGTTCATGCAGTTCGATGCCGATACGGTGGGTGCAGGGTCCATCGCGGCGGACGCGGAGATGTGCATGCTCGCCGCCGATACGCTGGAGGCGCTCGGCATCAAGCGTGGCGACTACGTGGTGAAGATCGGCAGCCGCAAGATTCTCGATGGCGTGCTGGAACGGGCCGGCGTGAGTGCAAAGGACAAAGGCCAACACCTCACAGTGCTGCGTGCCATCGACAAGCTCGACCGACTTGGTGTCGAGGGCGTGCGTTTGCTTTTAGGCAAGGGCCGCAAGGACGAGTCCGGCGACTTCACAAAAGGCGCCGATCTCGATCAGAAACAAATCGACGCCATCATCGAATTCGTCGAGGCGTCGGGCGGTGATCGCGACCAGACACTCGCCGCCCTAAAGACGCTCGTCGCTGGGTCCGCCATCGGTGAAGAAGGTGTCGCCGAGGTGACGGCGATGCACGACCTCCTGACCGCGGCAGATTTTGGCTCGAACCGCGTCGTCATCGATCCATCCGTCGTGCGCGGGCTGGAGTACTACACGGGCCCGGTGTTCGAAGCGGAGCTGACGGCCTCGATCAAGGACAAGCGCGGACAGACCATACGTCTCGGCTCGGTGGTGAGCGGCGGCCGCTACGATGGCTTGGTGGAGCGCTTCACCGGCGAGCACGTGCCGGCGACCGGTGTCTCGGTCGGCGTGTCGCGGCTCCTGTTCGGATTGCAGCTTCTCGGCAAGTGCACGGGCGACGAGTCCTGCGGTCCCGTCGTCGTGCTCGTCTTCGATAAGGATCGCCTGGCCGACTATCAGAAGATGGTGCAGGAGCTTCGCGGTGCCGGTATTCGCGCCGAGCTTTATCTCGGCTCCTCCGGCATGAAGGCGCAGATGAAATATGCCGACAAGCGCGGCGCCCCGTGCGTCATCATTCAGGGCGGCGATGAGAAAGAGCGCGGCGAGGTGCAGATCAAGGATCTCGTGCTCGGCGCCGGGCTCTCCAAGATTGAAGACCGCGACGAATACAAGAAGAAGCAGGCCGAGGCGCAGTTCGCCGTGCCCGAAGCCGATCTCGTCGCTGGCGTCCGCAAAGTCCTCGACCGTCACAAGGCGTGAGTTTATGACCGCGGAATCGGCCAAAGCATTCGAGGCCCTCGAAGGCCAGGCACGGGCGCTGCTCGACCTGTTCGCGCGCGCCGGCTACGAGCCCGTGGCTCCGGCCATCATCCAGCCGGCCGGGGTGTTCCTCGACCAGATCGGTGAGCAGGTGCGCGGACGCACCTATGTGTTCACCGATCTTGCCGGGGAGGAGCTGTGCCTCCGGCCCGACCTTACCGTGCCGGTGTCGCGGCTCTACCTGGAGCGGCACCCGCAAGCAGATGAGCAAGCCCGCTATAGCTATAACGGCCCCGCCTTCCGCTTTCAGCCGCTGGGGCCGAGCGCCACGCATCCGCGCGAGTTCCGTCAGGCGGGCATCGAATGTTTCGGTGTGCCCGACAAAGAGAACGCCGATATCGAGATGATCCGGCTCGCCGTCGAGGCGGTGAAGAGCGCTGGGCTTCGCGACTTCTCCTTGCGCTTCGGCGACATCGCGCTGTTTTACGCGTTGGTCGATGCACTTCAGCTACCCAAACGCTGGCGCAACAAGCTACGCCACTATTTCTGGCGTCCGCCCGTGTTCCACGCGCTGCTCGACAGGATCGCGCAAGGCACGCGCCCGGAGCCGGACACGCTGGCCACGGCGCTGGCCGACAAGATCGCCAGCGCCGACCAGGCGCGCGCCGAGGAGATCGTGGCGGCGTATCTCGATGCGCAAGGCATCCCGCTTGCCGGCAACCGGTCCTTGCGCGAGATCGCAGAACGCCTGCTCGATCATGCGGCGGACTTGCGCGCCGATCCGCTGCCGCAGGAAGTGGGTACGGTCATCGACTATGTCCTGACCGTATCGGCTCCGCCGCGCGAGGCGTGCGACAAGCTCGCGATGATCGCCAAGGGTGCCGGGCTCGACATCGACGCAGGCCTCGGCGCGATCTCGCGCCGCTTCGACCGTCTCGAAGGTGAGGGGGTTGATCTTTCGCGTGCGACCTTCACCGCCGAGTTCGGCCGCAAGCTCGAATATTATTCGGGGCTGGTCTTCCAGATCGAGGCGAAGGGGCTCGACGAGACTGAGCCGGTCGCCGGCGGCGGCCGTTACGACAATCTTCTGACGGCGCTTGGCGCACCGCGTCCCGTGCCCGCCGTGGGTTCGGCCATTCACACCGAGCGTTTGCTCGCCGCCGTGGAAGGAGGCGCGTGATGTCTTCTCCGGCGCTTGTCATCGCCGTCCCGTCCAAGGGGCGCCTGAAAGAAAAGGCCGCCGCGCTGTTCGAGCAGGGCGGCATTCCCTTGCGCGTAAAGGGCCATGAGCGCGGCTATCGCGGCCAGCTCGAAGGGCTTCCCGACGTTGAGGTGGAGTACACCTCCGCGGCGGAGATCGTGCATCAGCTGCGGGCGGGCCGCGTGCACCTCGGTATCACCGGCGAGGATCTGGTGCGTGAGACCCTCACCGACGTGGACGGCACGGTGGAGTTCCTGAAACCGCTCGGGTTCGGCCATGCCGATGTGATCGTCGCCGTACCGGAATGCTGGATCGACGTGGCTTCCATGGCGGACCTGGAAGACGTGGCCGAGCAATTCGCGCGGTCCCACGGCCGCCGCCTGCGCGTTGCGACCAAGTACATGAACCTGACGCGGCGCTTCTTCGCGAAGAAGGGCGTCACCGGCTATCGCATTGTCGAGAGCGTCGGAGCGACCGAAGCGACGCCCGCCACGGGCACGTCCGAGCTGATCGTCGACATCACCTCGACGGGCACGACGCTGAAGGCGAACCACCTGAAGGTGCTGGAGGACGGACTGATCCTGCAATCGCAAGCGCACCTGCTGGCGGCGAAGACCGGCGTGTGGGATGCGCGTGCGCGCGAATTGCGCGAGGCCGTTCTTGGTGCGCTCTCCAAGTAATTGGTCATGGCCGGGCTTGTCCCGGCCATCCATGACCTGGCTCTCTGCACTCCGGTAAATCGTGGATCCCCGGCCCAAGGCCGGGCATGACCAGAGTAGGTCCCACTTCACCCTTAGGTGAATGGCGGTCGGGTCCGGTAGAGGCTAGTCTCCGCAGCCATGTTCGCTCGTCTTGCACTTGCAGGGGCTTTGCTCGCCGCCTCCATATCCGCCGCCGCCGCTGCGCCCGCGCGCGTTGTCATTTTGCGTGGCGGCGAGACGGCCGCCGACGGGACGTTGTGCGAGATCGGCAAGCAGCGGGCGCAGGCGCTTCAGTTCAATTATCTCGGCGAGAAGGCGGCCAAGCCCTTGTTCACCGAGGACGAGCCGCCCGCTTTCGTCTTTGCTATCACGCCGTCCACGGCGGCTCTGGCCACGCCTGCGACGAAGAGCTGGGGTAAGCCCGTCATCTTCTATTCGGTACTGCCGCAAGCCAACAACAAAAAGACGGTCGAGGCGCTGAACGAGCGTACGCGCGAGGCGGCGGGCAACATCCTCAACAATCCCGCGCTGAAGGGAAAGACCGTGGTGATGGTGTGGGAGCGCACGCATATCGCCGACAAGGCGCTCGATGCCAAATATGAGCGCGAGGCCTCGGTGACACTGCGCCAGCTGTTCCATCTCGACATCCTGCCCGGCGTGCCGCGCGAGTGGCCGGAGGACAATCACGATTATTTCTGGATTCTCGACTTCCCCGAGAACTCAAACGTGCCGGTGAAGTTCGAGATGGTGAAGCAGGAATTCGGCAAGTCCTTCCCCAAAGTCCCGGCAAACGATTGGGGCGAGCCCAGCGGACTGGGCCCCGACAGCGGCTGCGCGCCGTAGCCTAACCTCAACAAAAAAGGGGCGGCCCTTAAAGCCGCCCCTTCGCATTCTCAGGATGCTCGCCGTTGCCGGCTTACATCATGTCCATGCCGCCCATGCCGCCCGGAGGCATGCCAGGCATGGCCGGCTCGTCCTTCTTCGGCGACTCGGCGACGCCCGCCTCGGTGGTCACAAGGAGGCCGGCAACGGATGCTGCATCCTGCAGCGCCGTGCGCACGACCTTGGCCGGGTCGATGATGCCCTTCGAGATCAGGTCGACATAAGTGTCCTTCTGGGCGTCGTAGCCGAAGGACGGCGACTTCTGCTCGAGCACCTTGCCGACCACGATGGAGCCTTCGACACCGGCATTCTCGGCGATCTGTCGAATGGGGGCCTGGAGTGCGCGGCGCACGATGTTGACGCCTGCCTCCTGATCGTCGTTGTCGCCCTTGGTCTTGAGTGCCTTCGTGGCATGGAGCAGAGCCACGCCGCCGCCAGGCACGATGCCTTCCTCGACGGCCGCGCGCGTCGCGTTCAACGCGTCGTCGACGCGATCCTTCTTCTCCTTCACCTCGACCTCGGTGGCGCCGCCGACCTTGATCACCGCAACGCCGCCGGCGAGCTTCGCCAGCCGCTCCTGCAGCTTCTCGCGGTCATAGTCGGACGCCGTGTCCTCGATCTGTGCGCGGATCTGCGCCACGCGGGCCTCGATGTCGTCCTTCTTGCCGCCACCGCGAACGATGGTCGTGTCGTCCTTGGTGATGGTGACGCGCTTGGCTTTGCCGAGCATCTGCGTCGTGACGTTCTCGAGCTTGATGCCGAGATCCTCGGAGACCATCTCGCCGCCCGTGAGGATGGCGATGTCCTGCAGCATGGCCTTGCGGCGATCGCCGAAGCCCGGGGCCTTGACGGCCGCGACTTTCAAGCCGCCACGCAGCTTGTTGACCACGAGCGTGGCCAGGGCCTCGCCTTCGACGTCCTCGGCGATGATGAGGAGCGGACGGCCAGACTGCACCACCGACTCCAAGAGCGGCAGCATGGCCTGAAGGCCGGACAGCTTCTTTTCGTAGATGAGGATGAACGGGTTCTCGAGTTCCGTGGTCATCTTCTCCGCATTGGTCACGAAGTAGGGCGAGATGTACCCGCGGTCGAACTGCATGCCCTCGACCACTTCGAGCTCACTGTCGAGGCTCTTGGCTTCCTCGACGGTGATGACGCCCTCATTGCCGACCTTCTTCATGGCCTGGGCAATCATGTCGCCGATGGCCTTTTCGCCATTGGCCGAGATGGTACCGACCTGCGCGATCTCCGAGGAGCCGCTGACTTCTTTGGACTGCTTCTCGATGGCTGCGACCACCTCGGTCACGGCCTTGTCGATGCCGCGCTTCAGGTCCATGGGGTTCATGCCGGCGGCGACGGCCTTCAGGCCCTCGCGCACGATCGCCTGGGCCAGCACGGTCGCGGTCGTGGTGCCGTCGCCCGCGGTCTCGTTGGTCTTCTGGGCGACCTCTTTCAGCATCTGCGCGCCCATGTTCTCGAACTTGTCCTCAAGCTCGACCTCCTTGGCCACGGTGACGCCATCCTTGGTCGAGCGCGGGGCGCCGAACGACTTCTCGATGATGACGTTGCGGCCCTTGGGACCGAGCGTCACTTTCACGGCGTCGGCCAGCACATCGACGCCCTTGAGCATGCGCTCACGGGCCTCGGCGCCGAATTTTACGTCTTTGGCTGCCATTGAATCCTCTTATGAGTTGCGAACGGGTCATCCTGGGAGCCCCCAAAGGCGCTCCACAGCATGTCTCGAAGAATTGGTTGGGTGGCGTTAGCCGAGAATGCCCATGATGTCGGACTCCTTCATGATGAGGAGATCGTCGCCATCGATTTTGACCTCGGTGCCCGACCATTTGCCGAACAGCACCTTGTCGCCGGCCTTCACGCCTAGGGGCTGAAGTTTGCCGTCTTCACCACGGGCCCCGGGGCCTGCGGAGACTACTTTGCCTGTCTGCGGCTTTTCGGCCGCCGTGTCCGGAATGATGATCCCGCCTTTGGTCGTCTGCTCTTCCTCGAGCCGTTTGACCACGACGCGGTCATGCAAGGGACGGAATTTCATGGATATTTGCTCCTGTTCGCTGGAACTGCGCCCTCTAGCACTCGCCCTTAGCGACTGCCAATAGCGCCGCATGTAAGGGCGGCCTCTGGCCCTGTCAAGGCGACGCATCGGCCCGAGGCGCCGGGGGCGCCCCGGAAACGCGTCATGTTGAGCGTTACGGCGCCAGGCGCCTGGTAAACGAGACGAGATAGGCCGGGGAGCGGATCTGGAAGAGCGGATCGTTGGTCGGCCCGGTTATCCCTTCGGCTAGGTTGGACGGCAGGAAGGAAAAGGGGTCGCAAATGGCGTCCGGTGCGGCGGCTTCGATGCTCACCGTTCCGAGCGCGGCATTCTTGCGGTCATCCTCGTCCCAGAAGGCGGTGGGGTCATCTGTCGGATCGCCGTCCTCGCCGATGATGGCCACCAGGTCGATCTTGGCCGGAGCCTGACCCAGCCGCTCCTTCAACTCACCGATGAGGAAGTTCGTCCCTTTGGCTTCGGCTTCCTCGTCCGTCAGGCCCTCCTCGCCGGCGGCCGGTAGCGCCTTGAACTTCACGAGCGTCTCCTTGCCCGCGGCGTTGGTCAGCGTAAAAGCGTGCACACCCCAATAGTTGACCCCCGCATAGCTCGCCGGCACTGGGCGGGCGTTCAGCCACACGCCTTGGTTCCTCGATTCCGGATTGGCGGCGAAGACCGCCTCGACACTGTCCGCATCGCCGCTCGCTCTTGCGGTCAGGAGGTCGAAGAAGGCTTGCGGTGTCTTCGCCCCGAACACCGGCGCGGAGATCATGGCCAAATCCGCCGTCGCGCCCTCGCCGAGTTCGAAGCGCAAGGCCAGGCCGCGCACATTTCCTTTGGCGTTGTCCGGAGCCTCTGGGTTGCCGCCGCCCATTGAGAACCGGCCGATCACCGGAACCGTCTTGGCGAAATGCGGCGCCTTCGACAGCGACGGCGCTTCGGCTGAAGGGGTGAAGTTTCCGGTCACGCAAACACCTTTGGCGTGACCCGCCCGCGTATGCGGGTGCTCGCCGAAAACGCTATTCAGCGCATCGACGAGATGGGCAGCGCCTGGCTCGGCTTTGGCGCTGAGTGCCGTGCCGATGAGAATGAGAGCACCAATGGCGCAGAAAGAAACGCGCGCAACCCCGGACATGACCGAAACTCCTATGGATCAAGCCTCAAGTATGAGGCGAGCCTAATACCGAAACACTGTCACCGATGGTGGATTCTTTCGTCACCAGATGGCCATGCTGGCCATCGCTAGAGCGAGGCCGCTAGCTGGCCCGGTCCTCCTTGGCCGCGATCACGCTCGGCGCGGCGCCCAATTTCATGTTGCTTTGCAACGGCCTGTCGCCCATGATTTCGGCCGCGAGGGGCGGCGCGATCATGCAATACGGCATTACCATGTGGTCCAGGCAGGGCGCCCCCCAAAGGAGTGTTCGCCATGCTTGATGTGATCGTCCTGATCGCCATGGCCGTGACCGCGGTCGCGTTTGCTGCCGGCTTGACGGTCCAGGCCGGTCTGCCGCTCGTGCCGGTCCTGATCGGCACGGCCGCGCTCTTTCTGGTCATGGCCACGTCGTTTCTTTCTATGGCACGCGGATCGCGTGGCGGCGCGGCGTCTGGCGGCGACCGTCTCGCCGAGCTTGAGGAAGCACTCGAAATCATCGACGGCGATCTGCAGCGCCTCGATCAAGTCGAGGACGGCCTCTCCCGTCTCGACACGCTCTCCGAGACAGTCGCGCGACTGGACCAAACCGGCGCGTCGGGTGAGGGCGCCGGCGGCGCCGAGCTCGAAGGTGTCTATTCGCAGATCGAGGCTTTGCGCGCCGAAATTGCGGCGGCCACGGCGGGCTCTCGAACCGCCCAAGCCTTCAAGCCCACGTCCGAGCCCCCCGAGCCGGAGGTTTCCGTGCCGGAGATGCCGCCCGCACCTCCGCCGCTTCCCGAGCCAGAACCGGTCCCCGAAGAGAAGCCTTTCTCGCTGATGGACCGTGAGCCGGAGCCCGAGCCAGAGGCCGAGACCTTGATCGTCGAGGAAGTCGTCGAAACCGTCGTGATCGAGCCTGAGCCTGAGGTTTCGGCGGCGCTGCAAGGCGAGCCGCAAGACGAACCACAAGACGAACCCGAGGATGAGCCGAAAGACGAGCCGCAGGACGACGAGGCGATCGAGGAAGTCGCCGTCGCGGAGACCGTTGAGTCCGAGCCGGAGCCTCAGTCAGAGCCGGAGCCGGAATCAGAGACCGACCTGCCGGCCGCTGCTCTCTGGGATGACGACGAAGAGGCGGCCGAAGAGAGAATGCTTGGCATCCTCCGCGAAGGGATTTCGGAAGGACGCGTCGATCTCTACCTGCAGCCAACTATCACCCTGCCGGACCGTAAGGTTCGCTATTTCGAGGCGCTGACGCGCATCCGCAAGACGGACGACGAAATCGTGCTGCCGGGCGAGTACATGCCGGCCGCCAAGCGCTCGGGGCTCATGCCACTGATCGACAACGTGCTGCTCGTCCGCAGCGTCCAGGTGCTCCGCCGCGTTGGCCAGGACACACGCATCAAAGGCGTCTTCGGCAACGTCTCCATGCACTCATTGCTCGACCCGGACTACTACCCCGAGTTGATCGAGTTCATGGAGGAGAACACCAGCATCAGCGACAACCTGATTTTCGAGATCAGCCAGATGGAGATGCTCGGTCTGACTCAGTCCGAACTTGCTTGCCTCGATACACTGGGCGCCCTGGGCTACACGTTCTGCCTCGACAACGTGTCGGACATGGAGACGGATTTCTCCACTTTGAGCGATCGCTATTTCCGCCACGTCAAGGTCAGCGCCGCGAGCTTCCTCGGAGGACCAGGCCGCAAGGCTTCGGACCTGAAGCGTCAGCTCGATGGCCTTGGCATGCAGCTCATTATCGAAAAGGTCGAAAACGAGGGCGATGTCGCGGAGCTTCTCGACCACGGGATCGAGTTGGCGCAAGGGTATCTTTTCGGCGAGCCGCGGCCCATGAACGCGGCGCTGTCCAAAGAGCTCGAAGACGCCGGCGCCTCATAGTAAGCGGCGCGCCTGATGGGCGCGCCGGAAACTGGTCTCGACCGACAAATCGCCTATTCCGCTCCGGGGCCGATCTTGTCGATCATCTCGTCTTCGATATTGGCATCGCTCCCGCCGCTCGATTCCGCGGGCATGGCCTCTTTCGGCTTGACCCCTTCGTCCTCTAAGACGATCGGCTCCTCGTCGGGACGCAGATCCCTTTCCACGGCGAGGTCCTCTTGGTCTGCCGCCATGGCGGGCACGCCAAATGCAACAAAGCCAAGGGCGCAAGCCCCCGCGATGCACGTCTTCAATGTGAGATGACGCATTTCAGTCTCCATTGCCGATGGGAGGCACCAACGCGGGTGCCTATGGCCTCGTTCTACGCCAGCGACCATAGCACAGGCCGGAAAGTCCAAGTCTTAACGCGCCGCGACCAGGGGCCGCTTGACCCCTTCCTCCTGAGCCTCTAACCGACCCCCATGACCGATGCTTCTCTCACCATTCCGATCATCGACTCCGTCGGGGATATCGGCGCCCGCTATCGCGCTTGGCTCGTCGATATCTGGGGGGTCATGCACAACGGACAGGCCGCCTTCGCGCAGGCCGCCGCCGCGACGCGCGCCTTCCGCGAATCTGGCGGCGTTGTCGTTCTTCTCTCCAATTCGCCGCGGCCGAGCCCCGACGTGCAAGAGCAGCTCCGCCAGTTCGGCGTGCCGGACGATGCCTATGACGCGACCGTTACGTCGGGCGACCTGACCCGCCATGAACTCGGCAAGTACACGGGCGCGCGCGTCTTCCATCTCGGGCCCGAACGCGACCGGCCGATCTTCGCCGGGCTCGATGTCGTGCTCGCCGGGCCTGAGGAGGCCGATCTCGTGGTGTGCTCCGGCCTGTTCGACGACGACACCGAAACACCCGACGACTATGCGGACATGCTGCGCACCCTGGCAGCGCGCGGACTGCCCATGATCTGCGCCAACCCCGATCACATGGTGGAACGCGGCAATCGCCTCGTTTACTGCGCCGGTGCACTCGCGGCAGTCTATGAGACGTTCGGCGGCAAGGTCGTTTATGCCGGTAAGCCGCATGTGCCCGTCTACGAGCTCGCATTGGAGACGATCGCGCAGCTAAGCAGGGAGGCTGTCGGCAGGGAGCGGGTCCTTGCCATCGGCGATGGCGTCAACACGGACATCGCCGGCGCCGCCGCGCTTGGGATCGATGCGGTGTTCGTGGCAAGTGCGCTGCATGCGCCGGGCGAGGGAGGCCAAGCGCTCGATGCGCCCCATCTCAATGAGCTGTTCGCGCAGACAGTGCGGCGGCCCATCGCCGCGATGCGCGGCCTTAACTGGTAGCGCTAGCGTTTGTCGCTAAAGAGAGCGTCGACCCCGGCCTGATCTTGGGCCCGATCTTTACTCGCGCCCGGCAGGGCAGGGCCCTCGAGCACGACGCCCGGTTCGGACTTGGCCGAGACCGAGTTGGAGGCGTTGGGCTTGCGCGCTTTTGCGGCCACCTCGCCGTGACTGGCGGCGATGACTTGGTCCAGCGTCTCCGTGATTTTGGTCACGCGCTGGCCGACGATATCGTGGAAGCCGCAGGCCGTCATGATCGACAGAATGGCTTCTTCCGCCTTCTCCGCTTCATTCTTGCCGGCCATGGCCAGGAGACCTTCGGCGGAATCGAGGATGCGCGTGGCGGCATCCTCAGCGGTGCTGCGAATAGCGGCGAGCTCGCGCAGCGTGTTCGTTAGGGCGACGACCTCCTCCGAAACGGAATCGGCGCCGCAAGTGCATGCCATCTTGTAGCGGCCTTGCGGCGTGCCCGCGACCATGGGCCTGTCAGTCTGGTCCATGAAAGTCCTTTTGCGGAATTGAGAGTCGGGAATCTGCCTAAGCGGCCGCGCTGAAAACGGCGTCGATCTTCGACTTGAGCGTTGCGGCGTTGAACGGCTTGACGATGTAGTTATTCACACCGGCCTTTTTCGCTGTGACCACATTGTCGGTCTTCGACTCTGCCGTGACCATGATGAAAGGCGTGCGCGACAGGTGATTGTCGGCGCGAATTTCGCGCAGCAACTCGAAGCCCGTCATCGGCTCCATATTCCAATCCGAAATGACGAGGCCATAGTCCTTCTCGCGCATCATGCCGAGCGCGGCATTGCCGTCATTCGCCTCGTCGACATCGGCGAAACCAAGCTGCTTCAAGAGATTCCGAATGATCCGGACCATCGTCTTGTAATCGTCGACGACGAGCACCGGCATGCCTGGATCGAAAGCCATTTCGCTAATCCTCCGCCAGACAAGAGCCTGGTTTGGCGGCCCAAAGGAGACCTTCTGCGGGTGAAAAATCAGGCTTAGACCCTAACGAGTGGCCGTGAACGGGGGGTTAAGCACGGCATTTTTAGACGTGTGCGGATGAATTGGCTGGGGCGCCTTATTGCGGCGCAGCAATCCCTTCGCTATTTTGCCCAGCTTCAACAACCCGACAAATCAAGCAGGGAACACATATGACGAGCACCGCGAGCCTGGGTCACGGCTATTATTTGGAGGACCTCTCCCCCGATATGGAGGCGAGCGTCTCCAAGACCATTACCGACGAGGACGTGAGGGCCTTCGCCGAACTGTCCGGCGACATCAATCCGGTTCATATCGATGATGATTTCGCGGCCGGCACCATGTTCAAGAAGCGCATCGCCCACGGCTTTCTGACGGGCGCCCTGTTCTCCACGGTGCTTGGGACCAAGCTGCCCGGGCCTGGCTGCATCTATATGAGCCAGACCATGAAGTTTAAGGGGCCGGTCTATATTGGCGACGAGGTTGTGGCGACCTGCAAGATTACCGCCGTCGACACCGAAAAGGCGCGTGTGACGCTCGCCTGCGACTGCTCGGTGAACGGCAAGACCGTGCTCGCAGGCGAGGCGCTCATGATGGTCGACCGCAAAGCGGCAGGCCAATAGCGCCAATCGAAGGAGTTCCGATGGACATCGTCCGCTCCTGGCGGGACACGCCGCCGGCTCTGAAGGGCGCAGTTTTGGCCATCGGCAATTTCGACGGTGTCCATCGCGGCCATCAAGCCGTGCTCAACGAGGTGAGGCGGATCGCGTCCGCCGAAGGCCGCCGTGCCGGCGCGGTCATCTTCGAGCCGCATCCGCGCGAGTTCTTCGCACCCGTCCAGCCCTTCTTCCGGCTGACGCCGCTGCCGGTGAAGCTCGAATTGCTGGAGGCGCTGGATCTCGACCAGACCTTCGTGCTGAGCTTCGACAAGGCGATGTCGTCGCTCTCCGCCGACGACTTCGCCAACGAGGTAGTGGGTGAGGGCTTCGGCGCCAGCCACGTCGTGGTGGGCTACGACTTCGTCTACGGCAAAGGGCGCACCGGCTCCGTCGATCACCTGGCCTTGATTGGCAAAACGAGAGGGTTTGGCGTGGACGTGGTCTCACCCGTCACCTTGGCGGGTGGCGTCACCTTCTCGTCGAGCACGATCCGCGAGCACTTGCGGCGCGGCGAGGTGCGCGAGGCGGCCGAGCAGCTTGGCTATTGGTGGCGCGCGCGGGGGCGCGTGGGCAAGGGCGCTGGCCGCGGCAAGGACCTCGGCTTCCCGACGCTCAACTTCAAGCTGGCGCCGGGGCAGGACGTTTGCCACGGGATTTACGCCATGCGCGTGCACCACGCCGGGGAGCGCCATCACGCCGCAGGCTATGTGGGCCCGCGTCCCACCTTTGGCGCGGGCGATGAGCCGGTACTGGAGGCCTATCTCCTCGACTTCTCGGGCGATCTCTACGACCATGAGGTCGAGGTCGAATTCATCGATTTTGTGAGGCCTGACCACACCTTCGAAAGTGCCGAGGCGCTGGCGGCCCAAATGGCCGACGATTGCAGCCAGGTCCAGGAGATCCTGGCCGCGGTCGACGCGGACGATCCCATGCGGCGTTTCACGCTTGGGGACGTGCTGGCCGACCGGGCACTAGATTGTGGCGAGGCCGGTTGCTAGAACGCCTCGCACATCGAATCGAGGCTCGGGCGGACAAGAAAACCATGGCAAAGACAACGAAGAGCGGCAAACCGGCCGCCAGACGCAAGGTCGCGCGAAAAGCAAAGCGCACGAAGACGGCTGGATCGCCGAAAGCGGCCGCGAAGCGGAAGACCGCGGCCAAACGCAAAGTGGCAACTAAGCGGAAGGCGGCACCAAAGCGTAAAGCCGCCGCCAAAAGGGCCACGGCCAAGAAGGCTACGGCCAAGCGGCGCCCCACAGTCAAAAAGCGCGTCGCGTCCAAAAAGAAGCGCACGACAAGGAAGTCCACGACGCGCAAAGCCGCTCCGAAGCGCAAAGTCACGGCCAAGCGCAAGGCCACCAAAGCCAAACCAAAGAAGACGGTCACCAAGCGGCGCCCAACGTCCAAGGCGAAGGCCCGCAAGCCGGCCAACAAGCGCGTTGCACCCAAGAAGCGCGCCGCGCAAAGGACGCGCACTGTGAGCCCCAAGAAGGCGGCGGCAAAGAAGCCCGTGGCCCGGAAAGCTGCACCGAAGCCCAAAGCCACACCGAAGCCCGCAGTGAAGCGCGTTCAGCCGCAAGTGGAGCGGGACTGGAGCGAGACGCTGTTCCTGCCCAAGACCGACTTCCCCATGAAGGCGGGCTTGCCACGCCGCGAGCCGGAGCTGCTCGAGCGTTGGGCCAAGATGGGCCTCTACGACCGCTTGCGCGAGGAGGCGATGAGCCGCCCGAAATTCGTGCTGCATGACGGGCCGCCTTACGCCAATGGCCGCATCCATATCGGCACCGCCCTCAACAAGATCCTCAAAGACGCCGTCACCCGTTCGCATGCCATGATGGGCAAGGACGCGAACTACGTGCCGGGCTGGGACTGCCATGGCCTGCCCATCGAGTGGAAGGTCGAGGAGGAGAACTACCGCGCCAAGGGCCGCGCCAAGCCGGACCTGAGCGATACCGATGCGCTGATCGCGTTCCGGCGCGAATGCCGCGACGAGGCCGCCAAATGGCTCGACGTGCAGCGCGAGGAGTTCAAGCGGCTCGGCGTCGAGGGCGATTGGGACCACCCCTACACCACGATGAGCTACGAGGCGGAGGCGACGATCGCCCGCGAACTGACAAAGTTCGCCATGAACGGCCTGCTCTATCGCGGCTCCAAGCCCGTGATGTGGTCCGTGGTGGAGCGCACCGCGCTGGCCGAAGCCGAGGTCGAGTATCAGGAGATCGAGAGCCCGACGATCTACGTGAAGTTCCCGGTGATGTTCGCCAGCGAGGACAGCCAGGACCCGCAGGCGCTGCAACACGCCTCCGTGGTCATCTGGACCACCACGCCCTGGACCATTCCAGGCAACCGCGCCATCAGCTATTCGCCGTCCATCTCATACGGGCTCTATGAGGTCACCCAGGCGCCGGCAGACAATTGGGCCAAGGTCGGCGAGCGATTGATCCTCGCCGATGCGCTTGCCGAGACAGTCAAGGAAGCCGCGCGGATCGACGGCTGGTCGCGGCAAGGCGACGTCACGGCCGAGATGCTGCGCCAATCCATGTGCGCGCATCCTTTGCGCGGGCAGAGCGACTACCGGTTCATGGTGCCGCTCCTGTCCGGCGAGCACGTCACCGAGGAGACGGGCACCGGCTTCGTGCACACCGCACCGGGCCACGGCGTGGACGACTTCGAGGTCTGGTCGGCGAACGAGCGCTTGCTTCGCCAGCGCGATATCGATTCCACGATTCCCTTCACCGTCGACGAAGCCGGCTTCTTCACAAGCGAAGCGCCACGCTTCGAAGGCAGCCGCGTGGTCAACGACAAGGGCAAGTTCGGTGATGCCAACGAGGCGGTCATTAAGGCCTTGGCCGAGGCGAACGCGCTCATCGCCCGCGCACGCTACAAGCACGATTATCCGCACTCCTGGCGCTCCAAGAAGCCGGTCATCTTTCGTGCGACGCCCCAATGGTTCATCGCCATGGACCGCGGCTTCGAGGGCGGCGAGGCTTTGCGCGCCCGAGCGCTTGACGCCATCGACGGAACGCAGTTCGTGCCGCTGCAAGGCGAGAAGCGCATCAAGGGCATGGTCGAGACGCGGCCCGACTGGGTTGTGTCGCGCCAGCGGGCCTGGGGCGTACCGATCACCGTGTTCGTGCACAAAGAAACCGGCGACGTCATTCCGCGCCGGGACTTTGATGGATCGGGTCAGCTGATCGACAGGATCGTGAGCGCCTTCGAGGCGGAAGGAGCCGACGCTTGGTTCGTGGATGGCGCGAAAGAGCGCTTCCTCGACGGACTCGTCGACAGTCCCGGCGACTGGGAGAAGGCCGGCGACATTCTCGATGTCTGGTTCGACTCCGGCTGCACCCACGCATTCGTGCTGGAGGCGCGCCCCGACCTGAAATGGCCGGCGGACCTCTATCTGGAAGGCTCCGACCAGCATCGCGGCTGGTTCCAGTCCTCGCTGCTCGAGGGATGCGGCACGCGCGGCCGCGCGCCTTTCGGCGCGGTCGCTACCCATGGTTTCGTCAATGACGAGCGGGGCCGCAAAATGTCCAAGTCGCTCGGCAACGTCGTGGCGCCGCAGGACGTGATCAAGCAGTCGGGCGCAGAGATCTTGCGGCTTTGGGCCATGAGCTCCGATTACACCGAGGACCTTCGCTTCGGTCCGGACATCGTCAAGGCCAATGTCGACTCCTACCGGCGCTTGCGGAACACACTGCGCTTCCTGCTCGGCAATCTCGCGCACTATCGCGACGACCTCGTCGTGCCGCATGATGAGATGCCGGAGCTGGAGCGTTACATGCTGGCCCGGGTTTCCGAACTCGACGGGCTGGTACGGGAGGGCTACCGGTCCTACGACTTCAAGCGCATCTTCCACGCGCTGTTCAATTTCTGCGTCAACGACATGTCGGCTTTCTATTTGGACATCCGCAAGGACGCGCTCTACTGCGACGCTTCCGACAGTGTGGTGCGCCGCGCCGCGCTCACCGTCATGGACCGTCTGTTCGCGGCGCTCACCGCGTGGCTTGCGCCGATGCTCTGCTTCACCATGGAGGAGGCGTGGATGACCCGCTTCCCGGAGGACAAAGGCTCGGTTCATTTGCGGCAGTTCCCCGATGTGGCGCCTGAGTGGTGCGACGACGCGCTCACCGAGAAATGGCGGAAGGTTCGAAACGTGCGCCGCGTAGTCACGGGCGCGCTGGAGATCGAGCGGAAAGAGGGCCGCATCGGGTCGAGCCTTGAAGCCGCGCCCAAGGTCTATGTTGCCGACAAGGAATTGCGCGATGCGCTCAGTGGCATCGATCTCGCTGAGATCGCCATTACCAGTGGCGCGACGCTGATCCCCGAGGAGGGGCCGAGGGACGCCTTCCGTCTCGACGACGTGCCGGGCGTGGCCGTGGTCTTTGCCGCCGCGAAAGGGAACAAGTGCGCGCGGTCCTGGAAGATCTCGCCGGATGTCGGCGCCGATCTCGAGTTTCCGACGCTGTCGCCGCGCGATGCCGACGCCGTGCGCCAGTTCGATGCACGTGGGCGAAAGGGCCGGTAACGCCATGCTCCGTCATTGGCTTTGGGGACCCAATTCGCCACTCGGTCTGGCCGTCGCGTCAGCTACGGCGCTCATCGATCAAGCCAACAAGCTCTACATGCTCCATGTCTATGACATCGGCGCCAAGGGCACGGTCACGGTGACGCCGTTCTTCGACATGGTTCTGGCGTGGAACAAGGGCATCAGCTACGGCCTCTTGCCCCAGGACAGCACGCTCGGCCGCGTGGCGCTGATCGCCTTCGCGATCGTGGCCAGCCTGGCGCTCATTGTCTGGCTTGCCAGGGTCACCACGCCGCTGGCGGCCGTCGCCATTGGGCTGATTGTCGGCGGGGCCATTGGCAACGCCATTGACCGGATTGCCTACGGCGCGGTGGCGGATTTCTACGCTTTCCACGCTTTCGGCTTCCAGTGGTACATCTTCAATATCGCCGATGTGGCCATAGTTGCCGGGGTCATCGGACTTCTGTATGACTCATTCTTCGGGGGTCACAAAAAGGCCGGAAACCCCTCCAAAATGTAACTAGATCCGGGGTTTGCCGGATTTTGAGGGGAAAATTTGGGGCACCTTGGCGCCATAACCAGCATCGGTCGAACGGTCGCGCTCGCGGGCACGCTTGCCTGCGCGAGCCTCCTTGGCGGCTGCGGCGGCGTCGAGTTCGAAGGCAAGGTCTTCGACTATATGGGAATGTCCGGCAGCAGGCAGCAGGCCGACGTCCAGATGAGTGAGCGCCCGCCGCTCATGGTCCCGCCCAACGTCCAACAATTGCCGGCGCCGACCCAAAGCCCTGCCGCCGTGTCCACGGCCCGCCAGGATTGGCCGGACGACCCGGAGAAGGTGCGCGTCCGCGTCATCGAGCAAGAGAATACCAAGAAGGCTGAGGCCCAGGCGGCCGCCGACCCGCTGAACCCCTATGCGGGTAAGGAAACGCTGCTCGACAAGCTATTGGGTGGCGACAAGACGGTGGAAGAGCCCGTCCCCAACGTGCCCGCGCCGGATCCGTCCGATCGGGCGCCCACTGTCGCCCAGACTCGGTCCGCGCCCAACACACCGCATGTTCCGCAGGCGCCCTTGCCCAGCCAGAACATGGAAGAGTTCAAGCCTGCGGCGCCCGATAGCTACAACAGAGCCTCCCAAGGGCGGGCCATGGGGGAGTACTAGAGTTCGTTCGTCACCTTTTCGCCGGCCGGTTCGCGCGTCGGTCGCAATCTAGCGCTTCCATTTCTTGAAAAACCCGGCCTGAGGCCCGACATGAGGCATTGGCGCTAGCAGCCTACTAGGCTTATTTTCCCGCGCGCCGTGAGCCCCGTATTCCAATCCAAAGGCCTTCGTTCGAATGGTGGTGTGGATGCAAGATCGATTGACCGCCTTCCTTCGTGTTGGCCTGGTTCTAGCCAGTGTGAGCCTTTCAATGCCGGTTGCCGCCGTTGCCGAAGAAGCGAAATCAGAGCGCGTCAGCGAGTTCACCCTCGCCAACGGGCTCCAAGTCGTCGTTATCCCCGATCATCGCGCGCCGGTCGCGACTCAGATGGTTTGGTACAAGGCAGGGGCCGCGGACGAGCCGCCGGGCACCTCCGGGATCGCACACTTCCTTGAGCATTTGATGTTCAAGGGCACCGACAACATCCAGCAGTTCTCCAAGATCATTGCCAAGAATGGCGGTGACGACAACGCGTTCACCAATCACGACGTGACCGCGTACTTCCAGCGCGTAGCCAAGGACCGTCTTCCCAAAGTCATGGAGATGGAAGCCGACCGCATGGCAAATCTTCGGCTGACACCGGAGGACGTGGCGACCGAGCGGGACGTCATTCTCGAGGAGCGCCGCTCGCGCGTCGACAACGATCCTGGCGCCATCCTCCAAGAGCAGATGATGGCCGCGCTTTATCGCAACCATCCCTACGGCATTCCCATCATCGGTTGGGAACACGAGATGGAGGAGCTCGACCGCGAGGACGCGCTCGCCTTCTATCGCCGCTTTTACGCGCCGGAGAACGCGATCCTGATCGTCGCCGGGGACGTCGAGCCGGACGACGTAAAGGCGCTTGCCGAGAAGACCTTCGGGAAGATCCCGCGCAACGGCGAGGCGCAGCAGCGGGCGCGTCCCAGTGAGCCGGAGCACGATGCGCCTCTCACTGTGACGTTGGAGGATCCGCGCGCCGGCCGCACCACCGTGCAGCGCTACTACATCGCGCCGAGTTACGCCTCGGCGGAGCCCGGCGAGGCCGAGGCGTTGGATCTGCTGATGCGCGTCGCCGCTCATGGCGCCACCAGCCGCATCTACAAGCAGCTGGTAATGAAGGACCATGTCGCTGCGTCCGCAGGCGGCTGGTACTCCGACTCCGGGCTCGATTCGGGGCGCTTGGGTTTCTATGCCATTGCCGGACCAAAGACCGCGCCCGAGGAGATCGAGGCGGCGATCGATCGCACGGTCGAGGACTTGCGCGAGAACGGCGTCAGCCAAGCCGAGTTGGACCGGGCGCGCGCCTCTCAGATTGCCGAGTTCGTCTACAGTTCCGACTCCATCTCCAAGATGGCTCGCCAATATGGATGGCGGCTGGCCGCCGGCATGACCATAGAGGACGTCGAAGCGTGGCCTCAGCGGATGAAGCAGGTCACCGTGGACGACGTTCGCGCCGTGGCCCGCAAATATCTTGACGAGGAGAACTCGGTGACGGGCATTCTCAAACCGGAGCCCGAACACACAAGCAGTGCCGGCGAAAAGCCCGCCCCAGCTGCTGGAAACGGCAAGTCGTAGATGCGGACCAGGATTTGCTCTTCGCTCTTCGCCGCAACGCTGTGGCTCGGGACGACACTGCTGGCGGTTGCGCTTCTGGCGTCGCCCGCCGCGGCCAAAGGGAGTGGCATGAAAATCCAAGAGGTGACGAGCCCTGGCGGCATCAAGGCCTGGCTCGTGGAGAGCCATGCAAATCCGCTGATCACGATCCGTTTTGCCTTCTTCGGCGGTGCATCGCAAGACGCGCCAAGCAGAGAAGGCCAAGCCTATTTCGTGACGGCAATGATGAACGAAGGCGCCGGTGACCTCGACGCCATCGCGTTCCAAGAGCGCGAGGAAGCGCTGGCGATGAAGATGGACTTCGACGCCGGCCGCGACGTCATGCTCGGCAGGATCCAGACGTTGACCGAGAACAAGGACGACGTCTTTGACCTGGTGCGGCTGGCGATGTCGCAGCCCCGCTTCGACGAGGACGCACTGGAGCGCGTGCGCGCGCAGATCTTGGCTGGACTGAAATTCGACGAGAACGATCCTGAGACCGTGGCGTCGCTCGCCTGGGACCGGATCGCGTTCCAGGATCATCCCTATGGCCGCCCCGTGAAGGGCACGAAAGACTCCGTGGCTGAGATCTCCGCGGACGATCTCAGGGACTATGTCCGCCGCGTGTTTGCCCGCGACAAGCTTGCCGTCGCCGTGGTCGGTGACATCGACGCCGAGGAGTTGGGCGAGGTGCTCGACAAGCTGTTCGGCGATTTGCCGGAGCGCTCGGACCTGGTGCAGGTTGCCGACGCGCCGCCGCCCCTTGGGCCCACCCGCGAGGTCATCGCCATGGATGTGCCGCAGTCGGTGGCGCAGTTCGGCCTGCGCGGCATCCCGCGCGACGACGACGATTTCATTCCGGCCTACGTGCTCAACTACATCATTGGCGGTGGCGGGTTCTCCTCGCGGCTGATGGAAGAGGTGCGCGAGAAGCGTGGCCTTGCTTACTCTGTCCGCTCCAGCCTCTACCCCTATATGCACGGCCCCGTTTTCATCGGCCACGTGGCTACTAAGAACGAGGCCGTTGGCCAGTCGCTGTCCGTGATCCAGAATGAGCTTGAGCGCATCGCGGAGCAGGGTCCCACGGCGGAGGAGCTGGAGAGCGCCAAGGCCTATCTCACCGGCGCCTACCCCTTGCGCTTCGAATCCTCTGTAAGCATCGCCAGCCAGCTCTTGTGGATCCAGATCGAGGATCTTGGCATCGACTATGTCGACAGGCGCAATGCCCTCGTCGATGCCGTGAGCATGGATGACATCAAGCGCGTGGCGAAGCGCCTGCTCACGCCGGACCGGCTGATCACCACAATCGTCGGCAAGCCTGTGGAACCTGCGGAAGTCGTGCCCGCGGGCGCGCCAGGCTAGGCCCTCCACACCTAGAATCGGCTTAAGCTAAAGGCCCCAACTGTTGGGGCAGCGCTAAGCGGAACCAGGCCAAAAGCGGAGGCAGACTATGGCCATTCGTCAGCTGCCGCCGAACCTCATAAATCGCATTGCCGCGGGTGAGGTCGTCGAGCGGCCTGCCAGTGTCGTCAAGGAGCTGGTGGAGAACGCGATCGACGCGGGCGCGGCCCGTATCGACGTGACGGTCACGGGCGGCGGGCTGTCACTGATCCGCGTGGCCGATGACGGCGCCGGCATGGCTGCGGAGGACTTGGCCCTGGCGGTCGAGCGCCATGCCACCTCCAAGCTCGCCGGGGACAACCTCTCTCATATTCTGTCGCTCGGCTTTCGCGGCGAGGCGCTGCCCTCCATTGGAGCGGTGGCGCGGCTTGCCATCACCAGCCGTGCTGAAAACGCCAAGGACGCCCACACGATCGCGGTCGATGGGGGCCGGAAAGCGCCGTTGAAGCCGGCGGCGCGCGCGGGCGGGACAGACGTGGAGGTGCGCGATCTGTTCTACGCGACGCCCGCGCGTCTAAAATTCATGAAGTCTGAGCGCGCCGAAGCTGCGGCCATCTCCGACGCCGTCAAGCGGCTGGCACTGGCGCATCCGGAAATCGCCTTCTCACTATCGACCGGCGAACGAACCACGTTGCGCCTGGAGGCCTGCCCGCCGGGCCTCCTCGATCACGCACTCGCGCGGCTCGGCCGCATCATGGGCGCGGAATTCGTGCAGGACGCGCTTCCCGTCTCCGCCGAGCGGGGGACAATGCGCGTCGAAGGCTTTGCAGGCCTCCCCACGCTTCACCGCCCCAACGGGATGCAGCTCTATCTCGTGGTGAACGGACGCCCCGTGCGCGACAAGCTCCTCGCTGGGACGGTGCGTGCGGCCTATGGCGACCTCGTGCCGCGGGGCCGCTATCCCATGCTGGCGCTTTTTCTGGACGTGCCGCCGGAGGAGGTGGACGTGAATGTCCATCCGGCCAAGACGGAGCTGCGCTTCCGCGACGCCAACGCCATGCGCTCGCTGCTCATCGGCGCGATCCGGGAGGCCTTGAGTGCCGCCGGTCACCGCGCCACGGAGAGCCTGTCGCAGGAGGCGCTGCAACGCATGGCCCCGCCATCCGTTGGCTCAAGTGCTCAAGCGCCGGTGCCTTCCTACCGGAGCCACACGCGCCCGCGCGACGTGGGCTTCGCGGAACGGTCGCAAGCCCCGCTTGCAGAAGTTTCCGTGCCCTCGGCCGATATGCGCGGGGCCGCTACGGAGGAGGAAACGGCAACCGACTTCCCGCTGGGTGCCGCCCGCGCGCAAGTGCAAGACACCTTCATCATCGCCGAGACGGACGACGCGCTCGTCATCGTCGATCAGCACGCGGCCCATGAACGCCTCGTCTATGAACGGCTGAAGCGCGCCTTCGCCAATGGCGGGATCGCGCGGCAGATGCTGTTGATCCCTGAAGTCGTCGAGCTCGATGCGGACGCAGCCCAAGCCTTGCTTGCGGCGTCGGATGCGCTTGAGCGGCTCGGTCTTGTCATCGAGACGTTTGGGCCTTCGGCGATTGCGGTACGCGAAGTGCCGGGGTTGCTCGGCACCTGCGATGTCAAAGGACTGCTTGCCGAGCTCGCAAGCACACTCCTCGAAGCGGAGGACGGCGAGGCCGGCCGGCTGCTCGCCGAGCGGCTGGACTATGTGCTTTCCACCATGGCCTGCCACGGTAGCGTGCGCGCGGGCCGGCGTCTGTCGCCGGAGGAGATGAACGCGCTTCTGCGCGGTATGGAGGAGACGCCGTTCTCCGGCCAGTGCAATCACGGCCGTCCGACTTACGTCGAGCTGAAACTCACCGACATCGAGAAGCTGTTCGACCGGCGCTAGGTGTTACAGCTGGACGCGGTTCGTGCCTTGATGCGCGGTGACGCATTGCGTCAGCGCCGCGATGGCGTCGCGCGTGCCGGTCAATTGAAAGCTGAACTCGGTTTGGTCGCTGGCAATCCTGAGCACCTTGCCGTGGCGCATGGCGTCGAGCACGGTATCGGAACTTTTCAGCGGAACGAGGATGCCGTGAACGTCGATTACCTTGGCAATCGCGGCCATCGGCTCGCGGTCGTCCACGATCAGAAGCACGGCTTTCCGCGCGCCGACCTCGAACGTGCGGGTCTCGTCGGCAATCACCAGCCCCCAGTCGAGGTCCTTGCTCATCACAAAGCCGAGCAAGATGTCCTTCTCGGCCTGCGCGGTCATTGTGCAGTCGGAGAAATACCCCTCGTCGTCGTAATTGGCGTTGCCTTGCCAGACGCCAGAGGTGAAGCGATCCTGTCCGGCCGTTGCGGCCAGCAAGATCAACGGCGCAAAGAATAAGGCTCGCAACGTCATGAGACTCCCCGAAAGCATGTCGCGACCCATCTAATCATGTTTCGACAGTTGCGCGAAAAAGCCCGTCTATTGGGTAAATTCGGCGATGGCGATCTCCGTGGCGCCATAGCGGCGCCGGTCGAGCTCCGTGAACGGCGCGGGCCACGCGACCTCCGCGCCCGCGTGCTCTTCCCATACGGCAACGGCGCCCGGCTCCAGCCAGCCGCCTTCCGCCGCGCCTTCTAGTGCCTGTGCGCTCAGCCCCTTGCCGTAAGGGGCGTCGCAAAAGACGAGGCTGAACGGCGTGATGTTGCCTGCCGGGCCGAGCTTGGTGGCGTCGCGCCGCCAGATTTTCGTGACGCCCGTCAGCCCCAACGCCTCGATGTTGCGGCGCATCGCGGCGCGCGCGGCCGTATCGTCGTCGATGAAGAGCGCATAGCGTGCGCCACGGGACAGAGCTTCCAGGCCCAGCGCGCCGGAGCCGGCGAACAGGTCGAGCGCGCGCACCCCCGCAAAGTCGAGGCCCAGCGCGCCGTGCTCCAGCACATTGAACAGGGATTCGCGCACGCGGTCCGATGTCGGGCGCGTTCCCAGTCCCTTCGGGGCGTCGATGGTTTTTCCTTTGAACCGCCCGGCGATGATGCGCATCAGCGTTTCAACCCGAACTCGCGGGCGCGTGCTGTACCCAGTTGCTCAATCAGCACTTTGCGTTTTACCTCTTCCACTGCGCCCTGCGCCATATCGCCTAATGAGAACGCCCCGTACGAGGTGCGGATCAGCCGGTTCACTGTGAGCCCCAAATGCTCGGCGATACGTTTCACCTCGCGGTTCTTGCCTTCGTGCAAACCCACGGTCAGCCACACATTGCTGCCTTGCTGGCGCTCGAGCTTGGCCTCCACCGGCCCGTAGCGCACGCCGTCGATGGTCACGCCGGACTTCAAGCGGTCGAGCGCGTCCTGGCGCACCCGCCCATGCGCGCGCACCCGGTAGCGCCGCACCCATCCAGTGCTCGGCAGCTCCAGATGCCGGGCCAGCGCCCCATCATTGGTCAGGAGCAACAGGCCTTCGGTGTTGATGTCGAGACGCCCCACTGAAATCACGCGCGGCAGGGTGTCGGGCAAGCTGGCGAACACGGTCGGGCGGCCTTGCGGGTCCTTGTGGCTGGTCACCAGGCCCTTCGGCTTGTTGTAGCGCCACAGGCGCGGAGCTTGCGGCGCGGGAAGTGCCTCTCCGTCCACGATGATCGTGTCAGACGGCGAGACCACACAAGCCGGTGTGGTTAGGACTTCGCCATTCACGGATACGCGCCCCGCTGCGATCCAGTTTTCCGCGTCGCGGCGCGAGCATAGACCCGCATGGGCCATCGCCTTGGCGATCCGCATGGGCTCTTGCCGGACAGGGGGCGGATCACCCCGTTTGCGGGGTGCTTGACCCCGGCTCGTTTTCTCGCCCACCTTGCCGCCCATGGCAGCGAAGCTTGCAGATGCGGCGGAGCCAGGCAAGCGCCCTGAGCGCCCCATGGATCTGGCCTTGGCGGAAGCAGAGGCCGCCGGCGCGCGCGGTGAGGTGCCCGTGGGTGCCGTGGTGCTTGGGTCCGACGGCGCGGTGCTCGCCAGGGCCGGCAACCGGACGCTTGAGCTGCGCGATCCGACCGCCCATGCCGAGCTGCTCGTCATCCGCGAAGCGTGCACCAGGCTCGGGAGCGAGCGTCTGGTCGATTGCGACCTCTATGTGAGCCTGGAGCCTTGTGCCATGTGCGCCGGTGCCATCTCCCTCGCGCGCGTCCGCCGGCTCTATTTCGGCGCGGGCGACGCCAAGGGCGGCGGCGTGGAGCATGGGGCGCGGGTCTTCGACCAGCCCACCTGCCACCACCGGCCTGAGGTCTATGGCGGAATTAGTGAGAGCGCCGCCGCCGCGCTCCTCAAGGATTTCTTCGCCGCCCGCCGCTAGGCCGACGTTAGAATTGGAAGTAGATGAAGCTTTGCGGCTGGCCTTTGCCGACCTCCAGCACGCAGAACACGAATACTGGCGAAGGTCTTCGACTAAAATTTTTCGAAAGTTCGACGTTACATCACGATGCGCCTAGGTGCGCGCAACGACAAAGACACAGCAAGACAGAGCTTGCTGCATGCCAAGACAAAGCGCCTCGACGATTGGCGGAGAGCGATTAGTTTCCCAGGCCGTAGGGCTGGGGGATCGGCGCGTTGGGGTCGTGCGGCCAGGAATTCATCGGATAGAAGTTCCGCTGGATGGCCTCGTTCTCGACGTTGCCCTTGGTGTAGGGCACGAACCCGAAATAGCTGCTCCAGCCGCGCGGGCCTGGCCCCCTGGTGGCGTAAGGATAGACTGGTGACCGTCCGCGCTTGTAGATCTTGGCCTTAGTGAGGGTCGGCGAGGCGTCTGCCGGCGCGGTGACGAGCCCCATGGCTTGGACGGGCCCCGCCCAGGTCAGCAGCCAGAGGTAGAACAGAATCGCGGCAACGCCTACGGCGCCAGAAGCGGTCTTCTTCGAGATGGGCAGGTCGTCGTAGGTCATGCGATTCTCTTTTTCGCTGGCGTTGCCAGATGACTTGCAAATAGTGACGCCATCGTGAAAACGCAACGCCAATACCGCAAGAAAGCACGGCAAAACTATGGTTCGCGCTCATTTTGCAGCCCATCCATGAACACGGCGCTAACTTTTGCGCGGGATCTCGCTCAATCCGCGCGCCCGACAGCGCGCCAGCCGATGTCGCGGCGGCTAAAGCCGTCCGGCCAATCGATCGTATCGACCGCCGCGTAGGCCTTTGACTGGGCCTCCGCAATCGTCTGCCCCCGCGCGGTGACGCCGAGGACGCGGCCGCCCGCGGCGACAATGCTGTCCGCCTCACGTGCCGTACCGGCGTGGAAGATCTCGACATCCGGATCGGCGCCGGCCTCTTCCAAGCGCGCGATCTCGGTGCCTTTCTGGTAGCTGCCGGGATAACCCTTGGCCGCCATCACCACGCAAAGCGCCGGCTCGTCGTGCCACTCAAGCGCGATATCGCCGAGCGTGCCTTGTGCTGTGGCGGCCAGCGCAGGCAGGAGGTCCGACTTGAGGCGCATCATCAGCACCTGCGCCTCCGGATCGCCGAAGCGCACATTGTACTCAATGAGCTTGGGTGCACCGTCCTCAATCATCAGCCCGGCATAGAGCACACCCTTGAAGGGCATGCCGCGTGCGGCCATCGCCGCGACCGTGGGCCGGATGATCTCGTCCATGACGCGGGTTGAGAGCGCTTCCGTCATGACCGGCGCCGGAGAGTAGGCGCCCATGCCGCCAGTGTTGGGGCCCGTATCGCCGTCGCCGACGCGCTTGTGGTCCTGCGCCGTGGCCAGCGGCAACGCCGTCGTGCCGTCGACCAGGGCGAAGAAGCTCGCCTCTTCGCCTGTCAAATACTCCTCGATCACAACCTCCGCGCCAGCGGTCCCGAAGGCGCCCTCGAAGCAGGCGTCGATCGCCGAATCGGTCTCAGGTGCCGTCGTGGCAATCACCACGCCCTTGCCCGCCGCGAGCCCGTCCGCCTTGATGACGATGGGAAGCTGTTGCTCCGCCGCGTAAGCCTTCGCGGCATTTGCGTCGGTGAAGCGCCCATAGGCGCCCGTTGGGATACTGCATTCGGCGCAAAGGTCTTTGGTAAAGCCCTTCGACCCTTCGAGCTGGCTTGCGGCTTTGGAGGAGCCGAAGACGGCGATGCCTTGCGCTTCGAGATCGTCGGCGAGCCCGGCGACGAGCGGCGCCTCGGGCCCCACCACCACCAGGCCGACGCCGCTCTCCTTGCAAAACGCCGCCACGGCCGCGTGGTCGCCCACGTCGAGCGAGACCACTGTCGCGGTTTCGGCGATGCCGGCATTGCCGGGCGCGCAATAAAGCGTCTCCAGAAGAGGGCTCTGCGCCAGCTTCCAAGCCAGCGTATGCTCACGTCCCCCACCGCCAATCAGAAGCACGTTCACTGTCGGAAGACCCCGCTTGTTCGCTGCCGTCCGGGCCTGTATGCCCTCAAGGATATTCGCGCGCTCTTAGCACGACAGGGCGCGCCACGCGAAAGAGATGACGAAATGGCCCGCCGTAGTCCACAGGCCCCGCAGACCAATCTCGCCGAGTACACCGTCTCCGAGCTCGCCTTTGCGCTGCGCAAGACGGTGGAGGACGCTTACGGTCACGTGCGGCTGCGCGGCGAAGTCTCCGGCTATCGCGGGCCCCACGCCTCCGGTCATTGCTATTTCAGGCTGAAGGACGAGAGCGCGGCGATTGAGGCGGTGGTCTGGCGCGGCACCTTCGGCCGCTTGAAGTTTAAGCCCGAGGAAGGGCTGGAGATCGTCGCCAAGGGCAAGATCACCACCTATCCCGGCGGTTCAAAATATCAGATCGTCATCGAGGAGCTGGAGCCCGCGGGCGTCGGTGCGCTCATGGCTCTTCTGGAACAACGCAAGAAGCAGCTCGCCGCCGAGGGGCTGTTCGACGAGGATCGCAAAACGGCGCTGCCCTTCCTGCCGCGCGTCATCGGCGTGGTGACGTCGCCCACGGGCGCGGTAATCCGCGACATTCTTCATCGGCTGGCCGACCGCTTCCCCTCCCATGTGCTGGTCTGGCCGGTCCGCGTACAAGGCGAGACCTGCGCCGCCGAAGTGGCCGCCGCCATTCATGGCTTCAACGCGGATCCGCCGCAGGTCGCACAGCGTCCCGATCTCATCATCGTCGCGCGCGGCGGAGGAAGTCTTGAGGACCTATGGGGCTTCAACGAGGAAATCGTGGTGCGCGCGGCCGCCGCCAGCTCGATCCCGCTCATCTCGGCGGTTGGACACGAGACCGATTGGACCTTGATCGATCTCGTTGCCGATTACCGGGCGCCGACGCCGACAGCCGCAGCCGAGCGTGCCGTGCCCGTGCGCTCCGAACTTCTGACGAGCGTGCGGACATTCGGCGTGCGCAGCGCCGGCTCCTTGCGGCGCGCATTGGAGACGTGGCGCAGCCGCTTTGCGGCGTCTGCCCGGGGCCTACCGCGCCGTGACGCGATCCTTGGCCTGCCGCGTCAGCGTCTCGATGCTGCGAGCCACAAACTGCCGCGCGCGCTGCTGGCCAACGCGCGGGTCCATCGCTCGCAGATGGAACGCGCCGGCTCACGGCTACGGCCGCATCTTCTGGCGAACACGGCGCGCACGGGCCGCGACTCGCTTCTGCGCCTCCATCGCGCCAAGGGCCGCGCCATTCATGCGACCTTGGACGGTGCCCGCCGGCGTCTCGATGGCCAGGCAAAGCTGCTCACGACGCTCGGTTATCACAACGTTTTGGCCCGGGGCTTCGCGTTGGTGCGCGCCGAGGACGGCGTCATGCTGCGCCGTGCTGCGGACGTGAAGCCGGGTGCCGGACTGGACATTGAGTTCGCCGATGGCCATGTTGAAGCGCATGCCGATCCACGGCGGGCCTCCGGCAAGAAGAGCGCGCCCCAATCGGCACCGCGCCGCAAGCCCGATGGAAATCAGGGGAATTTGCTTTAGCCCCGCTGGCAACGGGTTTGCCGTGACGCTATGCTGAGACACAACGAGAGAGTGCCACCGACTTGATGAACCGCTTCGAACGCAATCTCGGCTTCAAAGGCGAAGCCAAGCTCAAATATCTCGACGGTGAGGTCCAGGTGATAACGCCCGGCGACTTCGTGCGCTGCGCCGTCACGGGCCAGCCCATTGCGCTCGACGCCTTGCGTTATTGGAGTGTGGAACTCCAGGAGCCTTATGCCGACGCGGCCGCCTCGCTCCAACGCTACAGCGAAACCCACGCCAAGAGAGACGCAAGCTAACGGCTTGCCACCGCGCTGAGCAGGTCTTTCGCTTGCTCGTCGTCCTCGAACGTCACGAGGATCGGGAACGGCCGTGAGCGATTCTTGAGTTCGGTGAGCGCGCTGTCTTCGTCTTCGTCGGGGATGCGCGCCCAATCCTTCTCCGTGGTCACCAGCATCGCCTTCTTCTCGTCGGCCTCTTTAAGAAGCGCGCGAGCATTCTTCTCGGTAAAGCGGTGATGGTCTCCAAAGCTATGACTTTCGATTAGCCGCGCACCGTTCGACTTGAGCGTGGCGAAGAACTTGTTGGGCCGGGCGATCCCTGCAAAGCCGATCACCGGCAACACGGCGAGCCAGCGGGCGTCGCAATTGGGGGTGACTTTGGCGCGCAGCACCGGCTTGCCTGCGGTTTCGAACGCGGCGACCAGACGATCGGCCTTCTTACCGTCGCCGATCACCAGCAGCGCATCGGTGCGTGGCATTTGCGTATCGAGCGGCGCGCGCAATGGCCCCGCCGGCATCACGCGTCCATTGCCGAGCCCGGAGGCCGCATCCACCACGATCAATGACAGATCCTTGGCGAGCGCCGGGTTCTGAAACCCGTCGTCCATGACGATTACGTCTGCGTCCGTTTCTTCGATGGCCTCGGCGCCCGCGATGCGGTCCGCTGAGACGAAGGTCGGTGCCACGGCCGCCAACAGCAGCGGCTCATCGCCAACCGCGTGCGCCTCGTGGCCCGCAACGCGCACGACGCCTTTCGCCGTGCCGCCATAGCCTCGTGTCAAAAAGGCGGGGCGCTTGCCCATGGCTTTCAGAAGCGTCGCAATCGCAATGGCGGTCGGTGTCTTGCCGCCGCCGCCCGCCGTGAAGTTGCCGACGCAGATCACCGGGAGTTTTGAGCGGTGGCCCACATCGCGCGCCATGCGTGATCCCGCCACGCGGCCATAGATTGCGGCGGGCAGAAAAAGCGCGCCCGCGATCCCGCCCGGCTTGCGGTACCACCAAGAGGGGGTCTTATGAGGCATGTTGGAGGCTCGGCTTGGGTGGGAGATAGGCCTCGATCGCGTCCAGCGTGCGGGGGAGGGCGCCACCCATAGCCGCGACCGTCTTGTTCGCCCGCGTCATCATCTGCTCGCGTTGTTTGGTGTCTTGCAGCAGGCCGAGCACGGCGACGGCCAAGGTCTCCGCGTCGGTGACCTCCCTGGCGCCGCCGGTCTTCAACAGCTCCGAATAAAAGTCGCGGAAGTTCTGCCAATTGGGTCCCGTCAAGACCGCGGCGTCGAGCTTAATGGCCTCCACGGGGTTCTGTCCCCCACGGTTCACCAGAGAGCCGCCGATGAAGGCGGCGGGCGCCAGCGAATAGAGCAGGCCGAGTTCGCCGATCGTGTCGGCCACATAGACATCCGTGTTGGCATCGGGGCGCCCGCCACCGGAGCGGATCGTGACGTGCAAGCCTTGCGCGCGCAACATCTCGGCGATGGCGTCCCCGCGGTCCGGATGCCGTGGGGCGATGATGGTCAGCAGGTCCGGTAGCGCCTTCTTGATCATGCCGTGAGCCGTGGCAACGACCTCGTCTTCTCCCGGATGCGTGCTCGCCGCGAGCCACACGGGCCGGCCGGTTATCGCAGCGGCGAGTTTGGCCTTACCGGCCGTATCGATAGGCGGCGGCGGGGCGTCAGCCTTGAGGTTCCCCGCACCGCGCGCCTCCACCGCGCCGAGCCGCGCGAAGCGCTCGGCAAGGCTTGCGTTCTGCGCCAGGACCAGATCGAACGCCGAGAAGATGGGGCGGCTCAAGCCGGGCCGGCGCCGCCAGGCCCTGAACGAGGAGGCGGACATGCGGCCGTTGATGAGAAGGAGGGGAACGTCCTGCGCCTTGGTCTCCAGAACCAGATTTGGCCAGATCTCCGACTCCACTAAAACGCAAAGATCGGGACGCCAATGGTCGAGAAACCGTTTCAGATAGCCCTGGCGGTCGAGCGGCACGAATTGATGCAACGCGCCCTCCGGCAGCCGCACGCGCGCCTGACGCGCCGAGGTAACTGTCCCCGTCGTGAGCAGGATGCGGACTTCCGGGCGCGCCGCGGCGATCGCATCGATCACCGGCAGCGCGGCATTGACCTCACCGACGCTCGCCGCATGAAACCAAGCCAGAAATCCTGTTGGCCGCGGCAAGCTTGGCGCGCCGTAACGCTCCGGGTGCCGGTCGGGCTCTTCCTTTCCGCGCCGCGCGCGCCATGCGAGCAGCAATGGCGCGATGGGCGCGGCGAGCTTTGTCGCGAGCCGATACGCTTTGAGTGAGAGGCCGGGCTTGGACACGGCCTCCTTGCTGAGCGGGTCGGTGGCGCCCGCGAGCGCATAGGCGCGCGCTGTGGTTTCCGCAAGTGCGCGCTCGATGGCGCGGCGACCTTTTTCAATTGTTTCAGGGTTCGTACCAGACGGCACGTGCACCGGATTGCCGACGACAATGGCAAGTGTCGAGAAGGGCAAGTTGACGGTAAAGGCGCTCCATGACGGCAGTTTGAGAAAGCGCTTTGTGGCGATTGCGAACGGCACCACGGGTCGTCCGGATTTGGAAGCGATGGTGGCAATACCGTCGCCAGCGCGCCGGGCAGGCCCGGGAGGCACGTCCGCGGTCATGGCCACTGTGGCGCCGGCGTCAAGCGCGCGCATGGTTTCGCGCATGGCCGCCGCCCCGCCCCGGTCACGTTTTCTTGTGCCGGCGCCCGCGCCCCGGATCAACACGACGCCAAAGCGCTCAAGCACGGCACCTAGCAGCGCCGCATCGCCATGGCGCGAGACCATGGCCCTCAGGTCCGCGGGCCGTTTCGGCTTCATATTCGGCAGCAGCATGAATTGGCCGTGCCAGATGGCGAGGATTTGCGGATGCTTGTCGAACAGCGTGTCGATTGTGTCGGTGGGATCGCGCTTGATCGCGCTCGTCGCGTAGACGAAACGGACATAGCCCGAAGCGAGCTTGGCGATGAACGCGACGACGGGCTCCGATGATAGCAGCCGTTTCAACATGCTCGTTCGGTTTCGTCCGATGCTGCTATTCGCCGGCCACGGCTACGGCTTCGTCGGTTGACGCTGCTGCGTATCCACCGGTGATGCCGAACTGGGTGCTGTGCAGGCGCGTGTAAAGGCCGCCCTTGGCGACCAACTCGTCATGGCGCCCGATCTCGACGATGCGCCCTTGATCGAGCACGCAGATCAGGTCGGCCTTCTTTACCGTCGACAATCTGTGCGCGATCATCAGCACCGAGCGTCCCTGCATCAGTACTTCAAGCGCCGCCTGCACCTTCGCTTCCGCTTCGGAGTCCAGCGAGCTGGTCGGCTCATCGAGAAGCAGGATCGGCGCGTCCTTGTAGATGGCCCGGGCAATGGCGATACGCTGGCGTTCGCCGCCGGACAGCAAGCCGCCCGCCTCGCCCACGCGCGTGTCGTAGCCCTTCGGCAGCCTCGAGATAAAGTCGTGCGCGGCCGCCGCTTTCGCCGCCGCGATGACCTCGTCCTCGACGAGCGGCTTTGTGCCATAGGCAATGTTGGCGCGGATCGTATCGTCGAACAGCACGGGGTCCTGAGTCACGAGCGCGATGGACTCGCGCAGGCTGTCGACCGTCACATGCTTGACATCCTGTCCGTCGATCAGAAGTTCGCCCTTGTTGGGGTCGAAGAAGCGCAGTGCGAGATTGACCAGCGTGCTCTTGCCCGAGCCCGACGGACCGACCAAGGCGACGGTCTTGCCGGGCGGCACGGTCAAGCTCACGCCCTTCAGCACGACGTTGTCTTCATCGTAGGCAAACGTCACGTCGCGGAACTCGATCTCGCCCTGCTTTAGCGTAAGCGGCTTGGCGTCGGGCAGTTCGATGAGCTTCACCTCGCGGTCGACAATGCCGAACACGCGGCTGGCGGCCGCGACGCCTTCCTGCAATTGAGTCTGCAGCGTGGCGACGCTTTTCAGCGGGCTATAGATCAGGATCGCCGCAGTCATGAAGCCCATGAAATGGCCGAGCGTGAGATCGCCGCGAATGCCTTGCGTGCCGGCGACGTAAATAGCGATGGCGAAACCGCAGCCAACCAGCAGCTCCATGGCCGGGCTCGACGCAGCCCGCGCGCGGGTGCCTCGCATGGTGAACTCGAGCGTACGGTTGATGGACTTCGCCGCGCGGCCCTCTTCTTGTTCTTCTTGGCGGTAGGCGCGCACCACGCGCATGCCACGCAAGGTCTGGGTCACGAGTGCGGAGAGGTCGCCGGTTTCTTGCAGCGACTTCGTGGTGGACTTGCGCATTCTGCGGCGCTGGCGGGAGAGCATGTATCCGGCGAACGGCATGAAGATCAGGATCAGCACCGAGAAGCGCGGGTCCATGTAGATCATGCTGCCGACGAGGATCACCACTTTGAGCACGTTCTCGCCAAGCGTGACGATGGTCCGGCTCGCCGTAGCGCGGATCAAATTGGCGTCGTTGAGGAAGCCTGAGAGCAGCCGGCCCGAATGGACCGTCTGAATCCAGCCAAGATCGGCCTTGGCCAGCTTGTTGAACATTTGCAGCCTGAGGTCGGCGATGAAGCGGTGGCCGAGATAGGCCACGGTGACATTGGCCACATATTCGGCGATTGCCTTGATCGCGGTGATGATGACGATCGCCGCGGTGATCCAGTAGACCATGTCCGCCTTCTTGGCGATGAACACGTCGTCCGCGGTGCGTTGAATGAGGAAGGGGATGGCGCCCGTGGTCGCGGCCGTGAGCAGCATGGCCACCGTGGCCATGGACAAAAGAAAGACGTGGGGGCGTAAGTGCTCGCTCCAGATGCGCTTGACGATGTCGGTCGTCGTGTAGTGGGCCGAGAGCTCGTCGCCACCTCTCGTGACCGCGTCGACGTTTGTGAATACGTTGCCTTTCAAAGGCTTCCCCGATTCTTCAAGCGGGCCAGCAGCCGTGCCGCCGCTCGCTGGCCCCTTCTAGCACGGAGGTCCGTTCCCCTTTAAGGCGAAAAACCGGGCGCGAGCCCCTAGTCGGCGTCGTGCTCCGGGTCGAAGAGCCGATGCAGGTGGACGATGAAATAGCGCATATGGGCGTCGTCCACGGTGCGCTGGGCGGCGTCCTTCCAAGCATCGTAGGCCCGCGCGTAATTGGGATAAATCCCGACGATATCGAGCTTCTTGAGGTCGGCGAACTCGACTTTGTCGAGCTCCGTCAGTTCCCCCCCGAATACGAGATGGAGCAGTTGCTTACTGCCCGCCTTGTTCTTTGCCTGCGCGGCCATGCTTCCCCTCACTGTCTGATCGCCGGCACCTTGCCGAAAGGCGCTTTAAAGGTCTATGCGGCTTGTGCGCTCAATGAGAAGCGGATGCAGGGCCTTTCCGCTGGCGACGAGGCTCGGAAATTTGGGGTTTTCGCGGTTATAGGGGTGCGGCGTCCCGCGATGGTCGGTGGTGATGCCGCCGGCCTCCTCGATGAGCAAGGCCGCCCCGGCCAGGTCCCACTCGGCCTTGGGCGACAGCGAGATGGTCGCGTCGCCCTTGCCGGCTGCCACCAGCGCCATGCGGTAGGCGACCGAGTTCACCCATTCGGCCTCGACATTCGGCCAGGGCTCTTCCCAGATCTTCTTCCGGAACAGCCCGCCGCTGGCGATCATCTTGGCGCCTTCGAGGCTGGCCTTGTCGCTCACATGGATCGGCGCATCGTTGAGGAAGGCGCCGTGTCCGCGCATGGCATGGAAGAATTCGTCCTTCGCGGGGTTGTAGACCACGCCGAGCACAGGCTCCCCGTCCTCGATGAGCGCGGCGGAAACGGTCCACTCTGGGATGTGGCGCAAGAAGGCACTCGTGCCGTCGATCGGGTCGATCATCCACACCCGCGAATGTTTCAGCCGCTCGCGATCGTCGGGTGATTCCTCCGACAGCCAGCCGTAGGTCTTGCGGCGCGTCGTCAGGTCGAGCTTGAGCGCGGCGTCGACGGCCAGGTCGGCTTCGCTGACCTCCGAGCCGTCAGGCTTCTTGTGAACTTCGAGCTCTTTTGTGAAATAGCTGTTCGCCAGGGCGCCGGCCTTGCGCACGGCGCTCTTCAGAAGTTCGTAATCCTCCTCCAGCGGAGGCATGATTTCAGGTCTTTTTGTCTGTGTCGCTGCGGTCATCGGGCGGAAGGAACACTCTCTAAACCAAGTTGGAAGCTACCGGTTATTAACAACGTCCATTAAGCGTCCGGGAAAGCTTCCGTGGCACATTGGTGTCAATAAAGGCTACCTCAAGGCAGCCAATAAGGAAGCTAACAGCAAGGCGTCACATGGGCCTCGGATGCGAAAAGCACCGGGGCCCTCTTGCTGTCCGGGCCGCCGCGTTCTCGCGTCATCCCTTGCATGTCTCAGACCACTTCCCCAAGACCGTCACATCGGCCTTCTAGGCCCAAGATGCAAGCGCCATATCGAGGGTGATTGCCACAAATATGAGCAGGCCGAAGCCGCGATTTGAGCGGAAGCGGCGCAGGCAGTTCTCCGCATCGTCGATATCGAGTGTCGCGACCTGCCAGGCCAGTTGCGCGCCGGCGAGCCCCATCCCTGCGACAAATACAGGGCCGGCCCCGGCCGCAAGTCCCGACAGGACTATCGCGCTCCAGGCCAGGCCGTAGAAAGCGCTGAGCCAGGTCTGTGTCGACCGGCCGAAGCGGAGCGCCGTCGATTTCATGCCGATGAGCGCGTCGTCTTCGCGATCCTGGTGCGCGTAGATCGTGTCGTAGCCGATGGTCCAGGCGACGGCGCCGACATAAAGAATCACCGGCGCTACGGTGAGCCCGCCAAGCACCGCGGCCCACCCCACCAGCGCCCCCCAGTTGAACGCAAGCCCGAGCACCGCTTGCGGCCAATGGCTGATGCGCTTCACGAACGGGTAGAGCGCCACGATGGGAATAACGCCGAGCCCGAGCAGGATCGAGAAGTGATTGAGGCTGAGCAAGACGCCAAGTCCCACGAGACACAGCGCGACCATAAAGATGGCTGCCGCTGCCACCGAAACCTGCCCGCTGGGCAAGGGGCGTGAGCGCGTGCGCGCCACTTGCGCGTCGATCTTGCGGTCCACGATGTCGTTATAGGTGCACCCGGCGCTCCGCATGGCGATGGCGCCGATGGCAAACAGGAGAAGCAGCCAGGGATCCGGGTAGGGCGCGCCAGCGCTGCGCGCCGCAAGCGCCACAGACCAGAAGCACGGCAGTGCTAGAAGAAAGTAGCCCACGGGCCTATCGGCGCGGGCAAGCCGTAGATACGGAAGCGCCCACGCCGGCGCATGGCGGTCCACCCAGTTCTTGGGTTCCGCGTCGGCGACGCCGCTTGCTTTGCCTTGTGGTGTGGGACGTGGCATGTCTGCCTTCAGCCTACCTCATGCATGCGCCGATCGCCGATCATGCCCTCTAAGCTCCAACGGCTCTTCGTCAAGTCTCCATTGCGCGCCGGCGCCGGGATCGCCCTGGAGTCGCCTCAAGCGCATTATCTGGCGAACGTGCTGCGCTTGAAGGCCGGCGACCAAGTTCTCGTCTTCAACGGCCTGGATGGCGAATGGTGCGCGCGGCTCTCCAACGTTGCGAAGAAGAAAGTGGACTTGCAGGCCGAGCATCAGACACGCCCGCAAGAGGCAGGACCTGACCTGCACTATCTCTTCGCGCCCATCAAGCGCGCGCGGGTCGATTACATGGCCCAGAAGGCGACTGAGATGGGTGCCAGCCTGCTGCAGCCCGTCCTAACGCGCCGCACGGTCGCCGAGCGGGTGAAGGTCGAAAGGCTTCAAGCCAACGCGGTCGAGGCGGCGGAGCAATGCGGCATTCTCCGCGTGCCTGAGGTTCGCGCGCCCAAGAAGCTCGATAAGCTCCTGAAAGATTGGGACGAGGAGCGGCTCCTTATCTTTGCCGACGAGGTGGCGGCTTCGGCCTCGCCGCTCGATGTCCTATCCGCGCAGGAGCAGAAGCCGCTTGCCGTGTTGATCGGGCCGGAAGGCGGCTTCGAGCCGGAGGAGCGTGCCGCGCTTTTGCGCCAACCCTTCGTCATTCCGCTGTCTTTAGGCCCGCGCGTCATGCGGGCCGATACGGCGGCCGTGGCCTGCCTGGCGCTCGTCAATGCCGTCCTGGGCGACTGGCGTTGACATACGTCAAATCACCGGGGCGACCTTGAGGGCTTCTTCACAATGACGGCGCTTGCCGACCTTTAGGGTCGCCGAATCGTCCAGAAGGCACTACTTTGGTCCGCAACCGGATTTCCGAGCGGGAAATCGAAACGCAAGGCGTCGACGTGAGAAGAACTCTTGCCTATCGAAGCTTGGCGTTACCATTCGTGCTGGTGGCGCTGCTTTGCGGCGGCTGCAGCGTCATCGACGGTCCGGTACTCGATCCCAAAGGCCCCATCGCGCTCGCCGAGCGCAACCTTCTCTTCAAAGCCATCGCGATCATGATGATCGTGATCATTCCGGTCTTCTTGATGGCGGCGTTTTTCACGCGGCACTTTCGCGGCACCAATCGCAAAGCGCGCTACACGCCGAATTTCGATTTCTACTGGCCCGCCGAGATCGTCGTTTGGAGCATTCCAGCCGCGATCGTGATCTGGCTCGGCGTCCATCTTTGGGCGAATACCTACAAGCTCGACCCCTATACGGAAATCGATCCGAGCGTGAAGCCGCTACAAGTGCAGGCCATCGCGCAGGATTGGAAATGGCTGTTCGTCTATCCGGAGCACGATATCGCCGTCGTCAACGAATTGGCCATGCCGGTGGGCACGCCGGTCAGCATCACGATTACCTCCGACACGGTCATGAACTCGCTCGTGATCCCGGCGCTTGGCGGCCAAATCTACGCCATGGCGGGCATGCAGACGCGGCTCAATCTTCTCGCGGACGAGACGGGCACGTTCTGGGGGCGCAACGTTCAATATAGCGGCACCGGCTTTGCCAACCAGCAATTCCAAACCCACGCACAGTCGAAAGAGGACTTCGATGCGTGGTTGGAAAAAGCGAAGCAGTCGGGCAAGGCGCTCGATGCGGCAACCTATGAATCGCTTGCGAAACCCAGCGAAAAAGTGCCCGTGACCTATTACTCGGGTGTCGAGCCGAACCTGTTCGACAGCATCATCGCCAAATACGCTCATAACGACGCCATGCTCACGCCGAGCAAGAAGAAACCTGAACCAGCGGAATAAGACCCGTGGACCTTTTCGGCAGACTGACGATCGAGTCACTTCCCTTCTACAGCGCCATTGCGGCTTCGGGTGCCGCGGTGACCGTTCTTGGCGCTCTTGCGGTCGTCGGTGCCATTACCTATTTCGGCGCCTGGCGGATGGTGCTGACCGAGTGGGTCTCGAGTGTCGATCACAAGAAGATCGGCATTATGTACATCATGCTGGCGCTCGTCATGCTCGTGCGCGGCTTCGTCGATGCAGCCATGATGCGCAGCCAGCAGGCAATCGCCTACAACAGCGAAGGCTATCTGCCGCCGGGTCATTTCGATCAGATCTTTTCGTCCCATGGCACGATCATGATCTTCTTCATGGCCATGCCGTTCCTGGCCGGACTAGCAAATCTCATCGTGCCGCAGCAGATCGGTTCGCGGGATGTGGCGTTTCCCTTTATGAACTCGATCAGCCTGTGGCTGACCACGGCGGGGGCGGGGCTTATGCTCCTCTCGCTGGTCGTCGGCAAGTTCTCCACCGCGGGTTGGACGGCCTATCCTCCCTATTCCGGTGTTCAGTTCACGCCTGGTGTTGGCGTCGATTACTGGCTGTGGATGGTGTTCATCGCGGGCTTCGGCTCCACGATGACCGGAATCAATTTCTTGGTGACGATCATCAAATGCCGGGCGCCCGGCATGACCATGTTCCGCCTGCCGCTTTTTACGTGGACCATCTTTGTCACGTCACTTCTGATGATTTTCGCGTTTCCCGCACTCACGGTTGCTTGCGCCACGCTGATTCTCGATCGGAACTTCGACTTCCACTTCTTCACGAACGCCATGGGCGGGAACATGATGAACTACATCAACCTGTTTTGGTTGTGGGGTCATCCTGAGGTCTACATCCTCATCCTGCCGGCCTTCGGTGTGTTCTCCGAAGTCGTTGCCGTGTTCAGCCAGAAGCGTTTGTTCGGTTACGTCTCTCTCGTTTGTGCGACCGTAGCCATCGGGCTTCTGTCTTTCACTGTCTGGCTGCACCACTTCTTCACCATGGGATCGAGCGCCCGGGTCAATTCGTTCTTCGGAACCATGACCACGATCATCTCGGTGCCCACGGGCGTGAAGGTGTTCGACTGGCTGCTGACGATGTATCGCGGCCGCATCATCTTCAAACCGCCAATGCTCTTCACCATTGGCTTTCTGGTGACCTTCGTCATCGGTGGCCTGTCCGGTGTTCTCTTGGCTCTGCCGCCCATCGATTACATGATGCACAACACGACCTTCCTGGTCGCGCACTTCCACAACATGATCATCCCGGGTGTGCTGTTCGGCTATCTCGCCGGCTACATGTTCTGGTTCCCCAAGGCGTTCGGCTTCAAGCTGAACGAGAGATGGGGCACATACGCTTTCTGGTGCTGGATCATCGGCTTCTATGTTGCCTTCATGCCGCTCTATGTCCTCGGCCTGCTTGGCATGCCGCGCCGCATGGAGCATTACGAGATCGCAGCCTGGCAGCCTCATCTTATCGTCGCTTGGGTCGGTGCCTTTATCATTCTGCTCGGCATGGCCTGCCTTGCAGTGCAGCTCATTGTCAGTATTCGTGAACGGAACGAAGCGCTCGATCTCACAGGCGACCCTTGGAACGGCCGCTCTCTCGAATGGGCAACCTCTTCGCCGGCAGCGCCCTACAATTTCGCCGTGCTACCTCAGGTGGAGGGCCGCGATGCCTGGTGGGACATGAAGGCTCGCGGCGTCGCCTATCAGCGTCCCGACAAATACGAAGACATCATCATGCCGAAGAACACCTATGTCGGCGCGGTCATCGGCGGCGCCGGCTTCGTCTTCGGCTTTGCCATGATCTGGTGGATGTGGTGGCTGGCGGCGCTCGCCCTGCTGGTCATCTTTGTGGCCGTGGTAATCCGCGCCTCCGATGATGACAGCGACTACGTCATGCCCGCCAGCGAGGTGAAGAAGATCGAAGACGCGCGCTTCGCCGAGCTTGCTAAGGCGCCGAGGAATGAGATGGCTGACGATCCCGGCTACGCCGGTGACCCCGTCCCGGAGGCGACATGACGCTTGAGGCCATGACTGTCTCCCCGCGTGATGCGGAGAAATACGAAGAGAAGGAGTTCGGCTTCTGGCTCTATCTCATGAGCGATGCCGTCATCTTCGCGCTTCTTTTCGCTACCTATCTCGTCATGGTGGGCAACACCGCCGGCGGGCCGACCGGCAAGGAACTGTTCAGCCTCGAGCGGGCGGCCGCGGAGACGCTGGTGCTCCTGTTGAGCAGCACGACGTTCGGCTTTGCGGCTGTTGCATTGTCGGCCGGCGACAGGTCCAAAGTGCTGATGTGGCTCGCCATCACCGTCCTGCTCGGCGCTTGCTTCATCTTTTTAGAAATCGGCGAGTTCTGCGGCATGATCCAAGAGGGCGCGGGACCGGAGCGTAGCGGCTTCCTGTCGGCCTTCTTCACGCTGGTCGGCACGCACGGGCTTCATGTCAGCGTCGGGCTTCTTTGGATCTGCGTGATGATCGGTCAGGTCTTCTTCAAGGGGCTCACGGCGCCGGTCGCCTCGCGGCTGATGCGGCTTGGCCTCTTCTGGCACTTCCTCGACATCATCTGGGTCGTGATCTTTTCCGTCGTCTATTTGCCGGGAGTGCTGTGATGGACGCCAGTTCGGGTATTCCAATTGAGCGCACGGCGCGGCCTTATCTTATCGGCATCGTGCTGGCGCTGATCCTGACGGCGATCCCCTTCTGGCTCGTCTATGACGGCGCCTTGCCGCGCGAGACCTTGCTGATGGTCATCGCAACCTTCGCAGTGGTCCAGATTTTCGTGCACCTGCGCTTCTTCCTGCATATCGACTTCAGCACCACGCCCCGCGAGAATCTGATCGCGCTGGCCTTCGCCGCCGTGCTCATCTGCATCATGGTGGGCGGCAGCCTGTGGATCATGTTTGATCTCTACCACCGGATGATGGTGTAAGGCCGCGCTATATTATGTTTGGGTGTTGCGCGGAACTGTCTCTTGCCGCGCTGCTTGGCCCATACAATATAAGGGTTTCTTCGACCCGGGAGGCGCGGGCGCGGTTACACTAAGCCTCGTATCCCATCGCCAAGCGGAGTTCTCCTGACATGTCGACACGTGTGAATGGGCCAGAGAGTCCGGTCATCGAGTCGCGCGACGAGCTTGTCTCCTATCTGGAGTCCGGATCGAAGCCGGAAGAAGACTGGCGCATCGGCACCGAGCACGAAAAGTTCGGCTTCAACATCGCCGACAACTCGCCGGTGCCTTACGGCGGCGCGCACGGCATCGAGGCGCTGCTGGAGATGCATCATAATTGCTATGGCTGGGACCCCGTGCGCGAGAACGGCAACATCATCGCGCTGTCGTGCACCGACTGCCCGATCGGCGGTTCGATCAGCCTGGAGCCGGGTGGGCAGTTGGAACTGTCCGGCGCGCCGCTCAAGACCGTGCACGAGACGGAGAAGGAGCTCCGGCAGCATCTGTCGCAAGTGGGCGCCGTAGCGCAGCAGCTTGGCATCGGCTTTATCGGACTTGGCTTCACGCCCAAGTGGACGCTTGCCGAACTGCCGCTGATGCCGAAGGAGCGCTACCGCATCATGATGCGGTACATGCCGACGCGCGGGTCCCACGGCCTCGACATGATGTTCCGCACGGCCACGGTGCAGGTGAACATGGATTTCGGCGATGAGGCCGACATGGTGCGGAAGCTGCGCGTGGGGCTGGCGCTACAGCCGGTGGCCACGGCGCTGTTCGCCAACTCGCCGTTCACTGAAGGCAAGCCCAACGGCTACCAATCCTATCGTGCACATATGTGGGGCGACACCGATCCCGACCGCACCGGCATGCTGCCGTTCGCCTTCGAGGACGGCATGGGGTTCGAGCGCTACGTGGACTACGCACTCGATGTGCCCATGTATTTCGTCTACCGCGACGGCTGCTACATCGACGTCGCCGGCGCATCGTTCCGCGACTTCCTCAACGGTAAGCTCGAGGCATTGCCGGGCGTAAAGCCGACCATGGACGATTGGAGCGATCACCTCACCACGCTGTTCCCAGAGGTGCGTCTCAAGAAGTTTCTGGAGATGCGCGGCGCCGACGCCGGACCATTCCAGCAGCTCATGGCGCTCCCGGCACTGTGGGCCGGGCTCCTCTACGACAAAGAAGCACTCGACGAGGCCTCCGCGTTGATTGCCGACTGGACGGCCGAAGAGCGTCAGACTATGCGCAACGAGGTGCCCAAACACGGGCTCAAGACGCCCTTCCGAGGCGGCACCTTGCGCGATGTTGCCCGCAAGGTGGTGAAGATCGCCAGGCGCGGGCTAAAGCGGCGCGGGCGCTTAGACGACAACGGCGAGGATGAGCGGGGTGCGCTGGCCGCGCTCGTCGACACGGGGGAGGAGGGCGTGACGCCCGCGGACCGCCTGCTCGCCGCCTATCACGGGCCTTGGGACGGCAATATCGACCGCCTGTTCGAGGACGAGGCGCTCTAGCCTACGGCACCGCCGCCCGCCGGAATTGGCCGCTCTGCTTGATCCCGGTGAGCTCGATCGAGCCCGTACCCCAGGCCGTGGGGATGAGGATCTTGTAGGGCACGTAGAGGCCGAACCGCGGCGCTGGCACCAGCCAGACCTCGATATCCTTATTCTCGGTCATGTACTGCACGCCGGCATGACCCCGCCGGTGACCGGAGACAGGCGCGTAGCGAACCCGGCAAACGGCTGCGCGGCCCGAAAACGCCTTCGGGGCTCTCCGGCCAAGCTTCTCGCGCCGCTTGGGGCTTAGCGAGATATTGAAGCGCTGCTTCCCCTCGAACACGCGGGCGGTCCCGTTGCAGACTTTCAAGTCGCCGGCGGGTGCATTGGAGCGCACGGACAGGAACGCCGCCGTCAACGGGTCGAGCACGCCCTGCAGCTGCTTGGGTGTGAGCGGGACGTATTGCGGCTTCTTCTTCTTTTGCGGCACGACGGTGACCGCGCTGACTGCACCGCCTTTGAAATCGATGCGCCGCCGCTCGGACTTCTTGCTGCCGACATATTTCATGGTGTACCGCGCCGGCTGCGGGTCGCCCGCGACGAGCTTACCGTTGCTGGCCGTCTGGCCGGTCGCCTTGAAGGCGATGCCCGCGAGCAATGAGAACTCGCCATGGGCGCGCACCTTGTAAGTGCTGCCGGTAAACGTCGCGATCACCTTGAAATCACCGAGATTGATACCGGCGAGACGGGTGTCGTAACTCAGTACCAGCTGGTTTGGCTTGGGGCCTGTCTCTTTGCCGGCGCTCAGGCCGGGCAGAAGCACGGCGAGTACCAGGCAGGAGAGCACGAGGCCAAAGTGCCTCAGTCGCATCGGTCATCCCTCTG
>Ga0209013_10000101_pt1 | contig 64011 bp, 98 predicted proteins | sample Cruoilmetagenom2_FD_187291 | JGI IMG/M metagenome (GOLD analysis project Ga0209013, IMG submission 187291) | Oil polluted marine microbial communities from Coal Oil Point, Santa Barbara, California, USA - Sample 2 (SPAdes) (version 2) | ecosystem: Environmental > Aquatic > Marine > Oil seeps ... | reverse complement strand
AAGATTAAACAGATCGAAATTATTCGAAACGAAATAGGACGCGGCACGGTAGTCTTTGAATTGTTTGCGGTTTGTGAAGATGGCACGCTTTGGCACAGACGCAATAGTTCTGACAATGCGTTCGAAGATTACTGGGAATTCGTGCCGGGACCGCCCGAAGGTCAACCGGACACGCCGACATTGACACTTGAAGAACAGGCCGCAGAATTGAACAAGCACACCGGGACGTTTTTAAGCGAGAATTTGCGGGGCGATGATGACATTTGACGAATGGGTCGAAACACTGCCCGCGAAACACTGGGCAAAGTATGATCTTGCAGCGTGCCGCGTTGGCTGGGATGCTGGGCGCGCAAGTGCTGACAATGTGCTAAACGAGATTAAAGAAAACGCCGCGTCAGCGCATATTCTTAACGACATTGACTTTTTTAAAACAGAAGGTGAAATATGAAACTACAAAGTCACGAACATTTTACGATTGAACGTCGCCGCCAAGGCGAAACACAAGAAGATGCGGCGGCACGTCACGGCGTGTCACAAGGCTGCATTTCACAATGGGAAACCGGGGCGCGTGGGTTGCCTGCTGACCTGCGAAAAAAATTCCCGGCCCGTGCGGTGAAGATGGAACCAGAAGAAGACCTGTTCGTGCTGATGGCGCGTGCGGGGCTGAAGCTGCCAGATGCGCAAGTCTTCTTTTCCGTTGACCTGCGCACGCTGTATCGATGGCTGAAAGCCGAACAGAAGATACCGCCCGGGGCTTTCGAAATGCTGGAAGAAAGGTTGAAGTGATGGCTAAATTAGACAAGATCAAGGCAGCGGAAAGCTAGGGTGCGGAAGAAATGATTTTCAAAGGCGGCTACGTTCGGCGGCTGGAACGTGAAATTGAAACGTTGAAGGTCGAAGTTCACAACCTGAAGATCGAGCGTGATCGATGGAAAGGTCATTACATCACATTGAAAAACTTCATAAAAAAGCCTACAAAAGCTTGACAGTTCTGGTAATTGTGTTATAATTATTACACTTAAACAAGCAGAAAGGAACAACGAAATGACAACAATTACCGGAACCCGCAACAACAAAGAAGTCACCCTGAACGTCGAAATCAAAAACTGTGGCGATCAACCGAAGTGGGTTCGCAAGGAAAACGGAAAGCCGCTTTACGGTACTACCGGCTACTTGACTAAATACGACGGTGTGGTCAGCATCACAAGCTATCGCAGAAAGATGATACTTGACAACGTCAAAGGCATCGACCCTTCGAAACTCACTGAACAGAATCGTGACCTTTGGGTTGATGGCAAGCCCCCGCAATAACTAACCAGCCCCGGAAACGGGGCTTTTTTATGGGTGTAATAAAACGAAATTAATTGTAATAAATATTACAAAAAAGCTTGACAGTTCTGATAAGAGTGCTATAATTATAACACTTAGAAAGGAAAAACGAAATGAATATCAAGAACTTAACAACTTACGAAGGCGGCAAATTAGGACACGATCTGGATAGCGGACAGTATGTCGTTATCACAAAAGACCACACTATCAAGTTTGATTCTTTTGAAGATGGCCGCAAATGTTTTCAACTGTTTTGTGACTTGAATAAGCCGTCGGTAATGACGCGCATCGTTCGCAAGATCAAAGGCCGCGAATACATCTAAACCAGAAAGGAATAAACGAAATGAGAGTAACACGCACCAACATCAGCAAAGAAATCAAACGTCGTACAGGGCTCGACATCGGGCTTGAAGGCGACTCAAATGTCGGCTGTTACCACTTTGTTTCGGATGACTACAGCACGCAAATGATGCTTGCTGGCTTCTACGGCACGACGGTTTACACTGCGCACATCACATCATTCAGTGTTGAAGGCTGGGCCGACCTGTTCGTCGAAATGCTGGACTTGTACAAAGAAGACCAGAAGTACAAGACGGTTTACAAGCCCGGGGACGTCATTAAATTAGGTTAAAATAATTGTTATAAAAGCTTGACAATTCTGGTAAGAGTGTTATAATTATTACACTTAAACGAAACGAAGAAAGGAAATTAAATGAGTAACGAAACTGTAAAATTTGAAGTTGGACCCACTTACGAAATGCGTTCTGTTTGTGACTATGATTGTGTTTGGTTGGGAACTGTCGTCAAGCGTACTGACAAGTTTGTTACCATGTACGTTGTTGGTCACGGCGATGTTCGCAGCAAGGTCACAGTTCACGACGGCGAAGAAACTATGTTGCCGTTGGGTCGATACAGCATGGCTCCCATGATGCGCGCTTCACGAACTGTTTAACAGATCGCAGGTTGAAATAGAACAGAATTGCCCCGGAAATCGGGGCTTTTTTGTGGGCGATAAGTTCTCGTTTTGTTCTCGAAAATTGTAATCTCCTATAGGGTAAACGTTATTTATGTAAACCTCAGAGTGTGAATATTATTCGTGATTTTATAACAGGGTATATTGTTTACAGTACGGTGAACGCAGAAAATCAAAAAGGAATTTGAAGTTTTGTTGTTATAATTCTGCTCTTAATGGGTGTTCATAATCTGACAGGTTCTCGTTTTGTTCTCTATATGAAGTGTGTTTAGTATAGATTAAACCTATATCATTTTCTCGTTTTGTTCTCATTTTCTCGTTTTGTTCTCAAAATATTGTAAAAATACATACATGCCACGTGCACGCGAAAACTTTTTTTTTGGGTATACCTGCTTAGATAGTTTGAAATTCCGTTTACTTATAGGAAATTGCAATTTTCGCCCGAATGGAACAAACTGCGAATACTGGTGAGAAACCAAACCGCGAGAAGCGTTATATGTCTGAAGAAGAAATCGACCTGCACCTGTCGATACCCGATGAAATAAATACAGATTTTAACTGGACTACGGGAAGGCGTGAATTTTGTTATCACATGGCGCGGCTGGGTGACGCCAAGAAAGCCGCCGAAGCGGCGGGCATGTCGCCGACTTCCGGTCCGTACCTTTTCCAGCTTGAAGCTGTTCGCCGGGTTGTCGAAATTGAACTGCGTCGCCTGTTGCGTGTATCTGGCGAGAACGAAGAATCGGTCATTGCTCGCTGGTCACTCTGGGCTGACTCCGACGTCGGTGATTATTTCATCGGCGATTATCAACTTGTTCCGCTTGACCAACTGACCAAGGAACAACGCCAGTGCATCAAAAAAATAAAGATCACGCATAACGCCCGGGGCGAACGGAACGTCGATCTTGAATTGCACGACCAGCACAAAGCAAACAACGACCTAGCCGTCATGATGGGAATTCTCGGCAAGGGTGACAACGACACCACACCGCCGGAAGAAACAGCGGCATCGATTCAACGGGTATTACAGGAAATGAATTCAGTCAATGGGTTACAGGAACCGGGCGACGGCGTCGAAGCTGCCGGACAAAAGCGGACTATTAACTAAACGCTGGAACGCTTTAAAGTACCACGCCGAACAATCTCGATTATGGTTCAGTATGGCGCGCTTCAAGGTTGTGCCAGCAGGGCGGCGTTCTGGTAAGACCGAACGGGCAAAGCGTAAACTAGTCGAAGAATGTTTATCAGGGCGCAGCAGTTTTGATAATCCGAACTACTTTGCAGCGGCACCGACCCGCGACCAAGCAAAGCGCATATACTGGGATGACCTGAAAGCCATGTCGCCACGGCAATTCGTCTGGCGCACCAGTGAAACGGAATTAACCATCTGGTACAAAACCGGGGCGATGCTGTCAGTTGTCGGAATGGACAAGCCCCAGCGAATAGAAGGTTCCCCGTGGGACGGCGGCGTTTTGGACGAATACGCCAACATGAAGCCGAACGCATGGGGCGAAAATGTTCGCCCGTCTTTGTCAGATCGAACGGGCTGGTGTTGGTTGATCGGCGTACCAGAAGGGCGGAATCACTACTACGACACCTATAACGACGCGCTGGGTGCGCTGCATGTTGACAACGGCGGGGACTGGGACGCGTTTACATGGTTCAGTTCTGACATACTGCCCGAAGCGGAAATCGAGTCAGCCCGTAGATCACTCGACCCGCTTACGTTCCGGCAGGAATACGAAGCAAGTTTTGTTAATTTCGAAGGGCAGGCGTATTACCCATTCGAACGACATCTGCATTGCACCAATCTTCGAGAGCATTACAACCCAGCATCAGACCTGATATTGTGCTTCGATTTCAACGTTGACCCGGGTGTTTGTGTCATTGTGCAAGAATTGAAATTCCCCCGGGTGATTGAAACCGCTGCCCCGGTCATGGTAAAAGGGCGGGAAATGTTCGTTAATGTGACGCGCCCAGCGTCGACCGGGACCGCGATAATCGGCGAAGTTCATATACCGCGCAACAGCAACACCCCGGCAGTATGCAGGAAGGTTATCGAAGATTGGGGCGATCACAAAGGGCATGTTTATTTATACGGCGATGCTACCGGGGGAAGCCGGGGCAGTGCCCAGACTGAAGGGTCTGATTGGGACTTAATCGAAAAAGCGTTGTACAAACATTTCGGGAATAAAAGGGTGCATTTGCAAGTCCCTAGCAGTAATCCGACGGAACGTGCTAGAATCAACGCGGTAAACACACGGCTGAAGACTGGCGACGGCGAAATTCAGATGATGGTTGACCCGAATACTGCCCCGCAAACCGTGAAAGATTTTGAAGGTGTTCGCCTTCTCGCGGGAGGCAGCGGCGAATTAGACAAGAAGGCAGACCCGAAGTTAACGCATTTAACTGACTCGGTCGGCTATTATATCGCTAAAGCTTACCCCGTGTTTTCTCGGGGTGCCGTTGTCCAGCAGGTCGAGATATGACAGAAAAGAATTCGGTTGCACAACCGTCCGCCCAATGGGAAGCGCAGAAGCCTGTATGGGATTTAGTCAACACCCTGACCGGCGGAACCCGCGCGATGCGCGCCGCTGGGACCACGTACCTTCCACAAGAACCCGCCGAATCTGAACCCGCTTACAAATCGCGGTTGTCGCGTTCTGTATTGACGCCGCTGTACGAAGACACCCTGAACAAGCTGATCGGTAAGATCATGAAACAGCCTGTCGTTCTGGGTGAAGATGTCCCGCCGACTATCGCACAATATCAAGACGACATTGACGCCGCTGGCACTGACATCAACGAATGGACAAAGCGAATTGGATTCTGGGCGATGAATCACGGCGTTACCTATATGCTAGTTGACAGCCCGAACAAAGAAGTCATCGAAGATCGAGAAGGGCGGGAAGTTACCCGGGCCGATGTGCTGACCGGGGAATTGCGACCGTATGCAATCCATGTAAAAGCGCCGCAAGTTCTGGGCTTCAAAACCGAGGTTGTCGACGGGCAAGTCATCTTGACACAAGCCCGAATACTGATGGAAAACGAAGAAGATGTACCGGGCGACGAATTTGCACAAGTAAACGTCAAGCGAATTCACGTCTGGGAAATCGGGCGGCACCGGGTTTACGTTTTGGTCGTTGACAAAGACACCAAAGAAGAAGAATGGCTACTCGAATCTGATATGCCGACCGACCTTGAAGTCATCCCCCTGATTCCGGTATATGGCAAGCATGTCGGCTTCATGCTGGGCACGCCAACCATGCTCGACGTTGGCTACCTGAATATTGCGCACTGGCAAAGCGACAGCGATCAACGGCACATCCTGCACGTTGCCCGCGTGCCCATACTGTTCGGCGCTGGTCTGGGTAATGATGAACGTGTTGATTTCCGTATTGAAGTAGGCCCGAATTCAATGACCCGGGGTCCGCAAGGGTCGACGCTGGAATTCGTCGAGCATTCCGGGCACGGCATCGAAGCCGGGGCGAAAGATTTGGAAACGCTCGAACAACGAATCGCGAAACTCGGTTTGAACATGGTGGTCAAGCGCCAAGCCGGGGACACGACCGCAACGGCGCGCACGCTGGATCAATCAGAATCCGATTCACCGCTCGCCATGTTTGCAAGGCATCTGGAAAACCAGCTTGAAATGATGTTCGATTTGTTCGGTGTGATCCTGAACCTTGGCGAAGATGCGGGCGGTTCTGTCACGCTTTACAAAGATTTCTCAATCACAATGCGCGACGGCGACGACATTAAGGCACTGGACGCGATGCGCGGGCGGGGCGATATCAGTCAGCTTTCATACTGGGATGAACTTAAACGGCGCAATCTGCTATCTGATGATTTTGACCCAGAAGTCGAAATTGACTTACTTGATCTTGAATACCAAGACAATCAACCGGGCATCACAGGAGAAGAAGCCGACGCCGCGAATCACGTTGGCGACGAAACAGCGCCCGCCGACGGGCACACGCATATTTTGCAGGCGAACGGCTGGACGAACAGCGTTGACGGGCACCGGCACAAATGGGAACCGAACAGCCCCGAAACATCCGAAGGCCCGGGTCATGAACACGGCTTGAAGGCGAACGTTGCAGCAACCGACAGGGGCGGCGCAGGCGAAGACGACCCGACAGGAACGGTTTCACAATGAAGAAATTACTGTTGTTGCTGTTGTTCTCGTTTTGTTCTCACGTCAGCGCGCAAACACCACTTGGATCAGCTAAGTTCACTTGGATAATTCCGAACCCCGCATTCAATGCGCCTGTTCCGTCCGACTGGGTCATTGACGAATATCGTATTTACTGCACCGTTGATCAAGGCGACGGGTCGCCGAAGATCGTATACAACAAAGTCGTTTACGGCTACACGACCGCCGCCGCCAGTTACGACGACGTCCCCGGCGGTGAACTGTTTTGCTATATGACTTCTTGGAGTATTAAAGCGGACGCAGAATCGGAGCCTTCGAACACGGTATCGAAATTCGTGTTAACCACTATTCCGCCCGGACCGCCGACCGATTTTGACTTCGAAGTTGACGACCCGACCGCGTCCGTTGAAACACCGCCGCCCGTTGTCCGCGATGATTCGGGTCGGAAAATCCGCCACAGCAGGCACCAATTCAACCGCCGATTACCGAACCCGGATAAATGATGAAACTGAATATTATCGTGTTACTAGCCTTGATCGTGATCACATACGGCATTTTTAAAGAAGCGAGCGCGACCGACCCGCACCACACGCACGAAGCCGGGGCCGACGGTGTTGACGGACAAGACGGACAAGACGGGGCGGACGGCGTGAACGGGCTCGATGGGATCAGCTACAAACTGGACGACGACACAATAGATTCGATTATGGCGACGTCAATGGCAATTTCGGCAATTGAGTTTTCACACGGCACACGCAAAACACAAGTCGGCGTCGGCGTCGGTCATTACAGCGGAAAGAATTCCGTATCGCTGGGGCTCGCCAAGCTGATTGAAACCGAAGAAGGTGAATTTCTAGCCGTGGGTAAAGTGGGCTGGATCGAAGACGACGACGAAGTCGCGGTCGGCGTCGGTGCTACTTTTCTGATAGGGGATTGACTATGACACCCGGGCTGGATTACGTCGAAACCGATGACGTCGAAGAAGCACTAACGTTCATCGAGAAATTAAAGCGTTGGTGGGATGCGGCGTTGTGGTTGAAGCGCGTTTTCGTAACACTCAAAATTCTGTTCTATGGTGCGGCTTCAACGGTCGTCGTTGGTCAGGCGGTTGACGAAAACTTCATCAAAGAAGCGGCAATCGGAATCGGTGTCGTAGACCCCGCGCCAATCGACACAACGAAAGGCATGTTGAACGAACAATTGATGGATCAGCTTGCCGACCTGCAACAGCAGTTTAATGATTTGAAAGATCATCAGCATAATTACCCAGACCCATTAGTTTTGACAGGCGAACCCGGGGCAACTGGTGCCAAAGGCGAACCCGGACCACCCGGGCCGAAGGGCGACACCGGGGCGACAGGTCCGGCAGGCGACACCGCTTTGACGCCAGCGTCGAAGGCGGCTATTATCGATCTGGTAGAAGACCTTTTACCACCAGATCACCGGAAGCTTCATTGATGTCGAAAAAGAAACGCAAACAAAAAAGGCAACGTCGCAGGAAATATTAATGCCCGAAACAGCCGCCGAATCGATACGTGATGACATAATCGCGCAGGACATCCGGTACAAGCGCGCCGACGCCGCTGTTCGCCGGGAAGTCGACACCCGCCTTGACCAACTCGAAACCGAAATCGTGATGCTAATGCTTCGCATTGACGTTAACGGAACCAAGCAAGTCAAAGCCCGGGCGCGTCGCCTTGTCAAACTGAACCGTGAAGTGGGCATCGCTACCAGAACCGCGTATTCAGAAATCAACGGAATTATCAAAGCTGCTGGGCGTCGAATAGCCCGGGTCGAGGCGAAAACCGCCGTCAAAATCGTCAAGGAGAATTTGCCATGAATTTTAAAGCGACCACAACACAAAAGATTTATGGCAGTGTTATCACGACCGTTTGCGTTTTTTTGGGGTTGATGGGCGGTGCTTACGCCTACGACCAGAACCAGCGCGAGAAACAGCACGCCGCGATAATCTCGGAAATGATAGCGGGCAATATTGAACTTGACCTGCAACGCGTCGAACTGGAATTGAAGTTATTGCGTACCATCAGGGAACGGCGCGCGCTGACTGAAGACGAAGCCGACCGAAAGCGGTATTTGATTGACCTGCGCAAAGTTCTGTTGACAAAACAGCGGGCGAAGTCTTGACCGAAGTTATTGAATTTAATACGGAAGAATTGCCAGCGTTTGTAACGGCTTCCATTGCTTCAGGAATCGTCATTGAAGGGGCAACCCTGCTGGAATGGACGCGCCGCAATTCCCGGCAGACACAACAAGCGGTAATGGATCAGGTACGGCTATCGCTTGAAGCCGGGGAATCGACAATACAGGCAACGACCCGGATTACTGGCGGCGTGGTCGCTGGGGTTGAAGTTCCCGGGGTTATGTCGACTTCTCGCCGGAACGCTGAAGCTTTGGTAAGAACCGCAATGGCTGAAGTGGTCAACAAAGCCGCCCTGCAATCGTTCCAAGAAATGAACGACGTGGTTAAGGCGATTCAGCAGATAAGCACATTGGACAGCCGCACCAGCGACATTTGCATCGCGTATTCTGGGCAGGTCTGGGACGTCAACACACTGGAACCCGTCGACCCCAGCACGCTTCCGTTTAATGGCGGACCGCCCCGACATTTCAATTGCCGAAGCCGTTTGGTTCCTGTCATGAAATCACTAGAAGAACTGGGCATCGACGGCACAGAAGTTCCGCTTGCTGCACGCGCTAGCATGGACGGGCAAGTACCCGGCGACATCACGTTCGACGGATTTTTGAAGCGCAAATCGAAAACCTTTCAAGATAACCTGCTCGGACCCGGGCGCGCTCGACTATGGCGGTCAGGGAAAATCACCTTGTCACAATTGGTCGATTTTCGTGGCAACCCGTTAACACTCGACCAACTGGAAGCACTGTGAATTATCCGAATTACTGGCACAGCGGAATGCCTGAAACACCTTGCGGCAAGGGTGCTCGGATTGCTGAAACTGAACTGATCCGGCAAGAATTACCAAAGCTTGTGCATTCCTACAAGATTCAATCAATCGCTGATGTGGGTTGCGGCGATCAAAACTGGATGAACGAAATTAAATGGCTCGACACGGTCGCAGTGCAGGGATTCGACGCGCACCCGCGCGAACGCATGATCATCGAGTTTGATTGTACCCGGGAAATCGTGCCAGCGGTGTTCGATATGATTCAGTGCATCTATGTTTTGAATCATCTGTATGCACCCGGGGCGGTAGAAGCCGCGATCAATAATTTCAAGCGTAGCGGAATCCCGTGGCTTTTTGCGACGTACTGCGACATCGACGGTTTGCCCGGGCTCGAACCTACCGAAATATTGCACCATAAAACCAAGCGCGGCTTTGAAAAAACGCGCGTCTGGTCTTATGGGCTGTTTCGACTTTAGCCAGCAACACGTTCTTCGAAAGTGACTTCAGCTTTCCAGCCGAAGGACTCGAAACGGCGACAGCAGTTGAACGCGGTCAGGTAGTTTCCAGCGTGTAAGCCGATGCGAACAGTTCGGCGGCGGCGGTAGTCTTCGCGGTTGTTGCTGTCGAATTCCATTGTTGCCGCATCCGCTTCGGTAACTGGGAACGCGCGAGAATAGCGCAACATGTCCAGCGGGAATTTTCCGCGACCGTTGACGGTCACTTCGTAGTATTTGTTTCGTATTGCCATTTTCCTTTCTCCTGCCCCGAAGGGGCGTAGTTAGTGTTTAATAATATCCTTCGTTGAACAATGCTTCGGCGCGTTCTTCTTCGTAAGTCTGGGGCGTCGCGTAACAATCCCACGGTGTGCCTTCTGACCAATACGCTAAATCAACTTCACCTTTAGCTTCGACACGCTTCGCAAAAGCTTCGGCGCGTTCAGTTTCGTAATATTCAAAACGCATTTCGTGAGTAAACACTGAACCGTTCGGACCTTGTGCGACGACAAACAAATTGTAACCATCGCCGGGACCGTCTTCAGTCATCACTTCGAAAAGCGGGCTTTTACCATAATTTACGTTTGTTACTTTCATTTCATTTTTCCTTTCTGTTTGCCCGGGTTGCCCCGGGCGTTTAACTAGAACCAGCTTTCTACTTTACGTTGTTCGGTTTTGCCGTTGTCGATGATCTTGTAAGTGGTGTATTTATCAAGACCGTATTCTTTATCGTCTTCGATTTCATCGTTCATTTGTTCGATGGCATCGGCTTCGTTGTCAAAAGACCAAATCAGCTTCCAGTTGTTGTCCGGGTCGATTCCGCGTTCTTCAAGTGCCTTACGAACTTCCGGGCCGCGATCTTCAAGTTTAACTACTCGGTAACGTAAAATTGTTTCTGTATGCATTTCGTTTTTCCTTTCTGTTTGCTTTCTAAGTGTTATAATTATAGCACCACATTAGCAGAACGCAAGGGTTTTTGTAATTATTTTCACATAAAAGTTTGCCTTTTGTTCTCATTCAGGAATATAATCAATTCTGCGTTAATAATAGCGGGAAGCCAACAAATGCTTGAAGCCACTCTAACCAACCTTGACGGGCTGGAAGAATCACTACACGATAATTATACAAAACTCGACGACGGTTCTTACCGCCTGAAGATTTTATCGAATTACACGTCGAACACCGAAATCGAAGATGTGTCGGGTTTGAAATCAGCACTCGGTAAGGAACGCGACAACAATAAAGCCGCTTCCCGGGAGTTGCGAGAACTGCGCGAAAAGTACGGTGACATCGAGCCGGAAGAATTCGCCAGACTGGTTCAGGCGGAAGAAGACGCCAAGAACGCGGACCTTGAAAAGAAGGGTCAATGGGAAACGCTTGCAGCCCAGCAAAACGAGAAACAGCAAAAAGAATTAGACAAGCATATCAAGCGCGAAGAAAAACTAATGGGGGCGCTTCGTGAAAAAACTGTTGACGCGGAAGTGAATTCGGCGTTGAATAAGCTAAAGGGCAACAGTGAATTGTTGCTTCCACATGTGAAGAAGCATGTAATTATGGTCGAAGATGACAACGGTAGATTTTCAAATCAAGTCATCGACGACGCCGGGAACCCACGGGTGAACGGCGATGGTAAGTTCATTACCGTTGATGAACTGGTTAGCGAGATGCGTGACCAACCAACTTTCGCCAAGGCGTTTGACGCGGATGTTAAATCGGGCGGTGGGACTCCACCCGGCGGACCCGGCAGCGAACAATCTGGCAAAAAAGGGGTGATCCCTTCTGATCTTAAGCGAAGCAACATGACGGCGAAGGAAAAGGTCGTGTTCATACGTGAACATGACGATGAAACTTTTCAGAATTTGCCCGCTTGACCGCTTGAGTTTTATTAATCTCGTTAACTAGCAGGTAAAAATCATGACAGAAGGTACTCGCGAATCGTTCGCTGGTGTTGGTAGATTACCAGAAGGAATTATCTACCCAGAACTTGTCCATTCGGGCATGTCTGAAACTCTCGTTCAGGTATCGAATGCGTTTAACGCGCAATCGCTGAATGCAATCCGCATGGTTACCAATCGTCAGAAAGGTGACTTCGCACAAGAATCGTTCTTCAAGAACGTTGCAAATATCATCCAGCGCCGGGAAGTTAACGTGTCCCCCGCAAATCCGGCAGTAGCATCAAGCGCCGTCCCTATCGAAGAATTCATCAGCGTGAAGCTGAATCGTCGTATCGGGCCTATCGATCAAACTCTCGATTCATTCCGCAAGCTGGGCGCTTCGGCTGATCTTGAAGTTCTTTCGTTCTTGCTCGGTGAGCAAATCGCGAAAGCAATGCAAGTCGAAATGCTTGACGCCTGCGTTACATCGTTAGTTGCCGGGATCACTGCACAAGCTGGTCTTGTGTATGACGGCGACGCTGGCGGTGCAAGTCCGCAAGCCGGTCTTGACACGCTCGACCTTGTCAACGGTCTGGCACTGTTTGGCGACGCCGCCAGCCGGGTCAAAATCTGGGTCATGCACTCGAAGCCGTATTACGAGTTGGTATCTTCACAGATCACCGATAACATTGACGGTGTTTCAAACTTCAACGTTGCCACAGCGACGCCGGTCACCCTGAACCGTCCGGTTCTGATTACCGATTCGGCTGCACTGATCGACGACAGTGTTTCACCTACCCAGTACGCGACTTTGGGTCTGGTTGAAAATAGTTGTGTCGCCGAAGACAGCGAAGAAGACATGCTTCATACCGAAGTCATTACCGGGCAAGAAAATCTGGTAACCCGTTTGCAAGGTGAATTTGCCTACAACATGGGTCTGAAAGGTATCAAGTGGGATGTCGCAAACGGCGGGGTTAACCCCGACGAAGCCGCACTGGGCACCAGTTCCAACTGGGATTCAGTGATGGACGACAACAAAGACTTGCCGGGTGTGGTCATCCGTTCACAACTCTAAATTGTCAGGGTAGTTCCGGGGGCTTCTGTCAGGGGAGCCCCCATTTTTAACTAGCGGAGAACGCCACCATGTCAAAACAACTCGCCATAATTTACTATTCCCCCGGCAGCGAAGCCGCCGCGAAAGATATCGCCAACAGGATTCGAAATGAAGGTCATTTGGCGAACTTGACAACCGCCGTTCGCTTCAAAGGCGTCGGCAATTTACGCAACTGCGCATCCGTCGCCATTCAAAACGATTCTGCCCGGGCGGAATTAATCGCCGCAACATACCGAAAAGCGGCCCCGGAAACTGAAATTCATTTCTTCGATACTGCTGGCAATTGGGTTGACGAAGATGCGGCACCAGTTGACCCAGAACCAGAAACGCCACCAGAAGGAACAACAGCCGATGCAAATGCCGATGCGGAGCAAGCCGACCCCGATGTTACAGAAGAAGAAGCCGATGCAGTTGCGGAAGGCGACCCCGAAGTTGCTGACGACGCGCAACCTGAAGCGGGCAATGACGCAGGGGAAGAAGTTACCCAGCCTTAACAGCCTGATATACGAAGTTTGTCGGGGCTCGAACTACAAGTTCGGAAACACGGTCGTTGCAGGAATACTGAATCACACGAAACCGATAGGGGTTATCGCTAGTCTGGGGCGACCTGTTCACTGTTACGATACCCGGAAAAGCCGGGTTGAATCTAAGATTTTCACTGGAATTCCTACGTTTTCGCTACCACAAGCACCGCGAAACGCGCTATTCTATCTCGACAACGAAGAACCGATGGAAAATGTCGGTTGTTTGTTTTTGTTCGATTCGGTTCCTATGGGTTGCACAAAGTTCCTGCAATCAGCTACAATTGTCGGAACTGAACCCTTGCTGCGGGAAGCCTTGAAGGGGTTAAAATTCATTCCCCGCGCGTATTGCGCGAATTTTGCAGCTTTGGAGATTCAGACCCATGACACTTCGCACTGATCCAGACGATCTTTCGCAAGGCGCGATTACAGCCCCCGCCGCAGTTACCTTCACCGTTGGTTCACCACTTGACGAAGCAGTCATCACTTCAGCGGCAACACTTCCGGTAATCATAGCCGGGGAATTCTTCGAAATCCGCGACCACAGTGACGGACGCAACAACGGCTTATACCAAGAAGTCGGCGGGTCACCAACGACAAGTTCAGTCACCGCGAAGAAGATTTCAGGCAACAACCCGGTCACCGCCGGGTCTGAATCAATAACGTGGCTTGGCAATTCTGCCAGTTCGCCAGAATCAGACAACCAGAAGTCAGTTCACATCGCCACGGGTGATCGTGACATATACCTGCTGGAACAGGGGCGTGTTGACGCCGACGGCGTCACCGAACAGGCACTTTATTCGTTCCTGAAAGAAGAATGGAAAGACGACGACACGTTGATTCCGTTTGTCTTCCCGATGGTTGCGATCACCCCAGAACAGTACGAATTTTCCGAAAACTGGAATCCGGCGGACGACACCAACGCTTCCCCGGCAACGTTCCGCACACGAAAACTGATTAGAACTGGCGGCTGGTCTGAACTGGACACTGACGGCGAATTGATCAAACAGTACATTTGCGCTATTACGCTGGGACCGTTTGTTGAAGCAACCGACCGGGCGTACTACCAGCAGGGCAACGACCCGACCGACACGGGCGCTGCAATCGACTTCGATTTCGACGGCCCGGTCAACGAATCTGTCTTGGTTTACAACCGCGTCGTGAATAACGGCGGCGGCGCTGGTCTGGGACTCGATTTCGGAACCGACAGCATCACGCGGAACGACGGTGGAAGCTGGATCACTGACGGCGTTCAAGTTGGCGGTCAAATCACCGTCGAGAATTGCAGCGGCACCAGCCCGGTGAACGACGGCACCTTCGACGTTCTTGCGGTAACCGCTGGCGTCGTTACTGTAACCGCCGCGTCATTCACCGCGACAACCTCGCCGAACGAACGCACCGCTGACGTTGCAGTCGATAACAGAAACCTGCTAACCCTGTTCCTGCGTGAAGGTTTCACCACGGCACTTGACCCGGATTCCGGCAAGACCTATGCGCAAGCTGCCCTCGCCGATATCGGTGTAACCGTATTGACGAATCAGGTGTATCGATTCCCGTTGGCGAATTCTGCCGACCTGAAGGTTCTTAATGCAGACGCAACAGTTTCCACAAGGTCGCCAACAGTCACCATTGAATACTTTGGTACGGCGCAGGTCATCAGCGGCTTTAACGCTGACGGCGCAAGCACCCAGTCACCACAAACTGACGCAGCGTTCGGAATCGTGATCGATGCAAAAGGGCTGTCACTCGAATTCGTTTACGAATACGTCCAATTTTCATTGCGGCAAGCGGCCAACATCAACGACAATATTTTGTCCCCGGGTAACGACGTTGTTACCGGCAAAACGGCAGATGAATTACTTGCCTTCGTTGGTGATTCGCTTGGTACACTCGCTGCGACCAATCCAAGCGGCGGCGGCACGGGTGTTACGATCATCAACTTCAATGCGGCGGATACCAACAGGATTTCGTTTATTGATAACGACGGTCTTACCAGAACGTTTCCGTTCGTGGCAGCGGGCAACATTTTCTTCAATGAAAACTTGCAGAACGACACTGGACCCGCAACGTATTCAATGTTCTATCGGTACACCACGCGAACGGTCATTACCGATTTGTCAATTGGAACGATTGTCGGCAGTGACGCGAACATCACTTGTACCGCGCAATTCCCGACCGTTGTAGCGGGCGAATACATCAACCTGAACGGGTTCACTGACCCGAACAACAACGGCGTCTTCTTGGTCATCGCTTTCAATTCAAGTTCTGATATCGATGTTCAGGCATACGACAGCACGCTAACACTGACCGACGAAGGCCCGGTTTCTGGTAGCGTTGACGAAAACCCGATTGACAGCCCTGATTCGATCATCGTTAATTCGGACAGCACACATAGCCCGCAACCGATCACCGGGCTTGTGCCGGGTTCAAGTGTGTCTTATGACTACGATTACGACGGCAACGATCAGGGCGGAAGAACACCCGCTACTGACGCAGCGGTCGCAGTTCGGGCAATCGGAACGGACCTTGCGCAGTTTGTTGAAACTACTGGTACAATACAACGGTCAACGACCAACGATTTCACGCTTGTTGCGCCGCTTGAAAGAAACTTCAACAATCCGTAATGGTGGGGTGATGTGCTTGAAATATGCTTTTACGTCGAAAGAAGGTCACTTGACCCGGTCGAAGTAACTTTTGACAGATGGCAAACGCTTTGCGCCGCTTTCGGCGTGGAGCATTGTTATTTGATCAACAAAGCGCAAAACCTTGCGTGGGATTCAATCAGCCTTCAAACCCCGCACACTATCGTTGACGATTTTGCCGAAATCCCGTCTGACAAATCGTTCGTGTTCGTCGAAAAAGATATTCCGCTTAACAGAACTGCAACGTTTCTTTCAGACTTCGTTCACCCAACAGATGTTCTTTATTGCTTTGGTGGTAATGCTTGCGGAATGCCGTATGCTTGGCATGAACAAGAAACAGATTTGAAGGGGGATTGGTTGACGATTTCACCGAACAGTTTATGGGCTGATCAAGCCGCTGCAATAGTGCTGGCGGATAGGGGCGACCATGCCGATAATTGATAACAGAATATTAATCGCTGACGCGGAATCACTGGCCCCGGGCAGCGGTGGCGACTGGATTGACGACGCCGACAGCACGATGGCGATAGCACTAGATACTGACACGTTTATTGAAGGTGTTTCGTCTGCTGCTGACCGCCTTTCTAGCTCGCGCGGTGGAATCGGGTGGCGTGAAGACGCCGACCGGGACTGGTCGGGGAATGTTTTTTATGTCTGGTGGCGTTCTGACGTGGCGGGCAAGCTGGGAACGAAAGCCGCTGCCGGGGTCACGATGCGTTTTACAGGTGCGACGGTTACTGACTGGTTCGAAGTTAATATTGACGGGTCGGACACATACGGCGGCGGTTTTAAAATGTCGGTGGTCGATATTGATAAAGCCCGCGAACTTGCTGTTGAAGCATCACCTTCGACCGATGGCGCAACAAACGGAACCCCGCCAGCAACGACGGCAATTCGCAGAATCTTGATTGTGTTCGACGTGTTATCTTCTGCACCGGGCGGCGCTGACAATCATTTTGTCGATGCAATGTGGCGGCTACCGGCAGGTGAGCCGGGAATCATTGTCGAAGGTAACGCGGGCAGTTCCCCAGAAGTTCCTTACAATTGGCTGGATATTGTAGAAGCTGGCGACAATTCCGACCCTGCTAAAGCATGGGGTATGATATCGCAAAGTGACGGTGTAATAAAAATTAATGCCCCGATTCAATTCGGAAGTTCTAACGGGCTGATCCCGGTTTCCCCTGACCCCGGCAACCATAAATTTTCCGATTTGACAAGAATCATCGCGTGGGAAAGTCAACTTGTGGCTGATGGTTTTTACGGGTTTACGATAGTTGCAGACAACGCAAATGTACAATTGTTTCAGGCGGGGCAGTTGGCGGGCGAAGTTGGTGCTTTGGGTTGGGTTGTAACCGCAGCGGAAGACGGTCCCAGATGGTTTATTAAAGCAACCGACGGCACTCTACAAGAAGCGAACTTTTTTGGTTGTTTGTTATTGCATTCTGGCGTAATCGATATTGATAGCAAAAACGCCGACATGCGAAATTGTGCTTTGATCGACGGTCAACGCTTGATTCATTCAAGGTGACACATGGCTGATGTAAAAAAACATGTTGTTGTTTTTAATGTCGATGATACTGGGGCGGCTGGAACAGTCGACGTCACCATACCCGGAATCGGGCTACCAAAAGCGGCAATTTGTTACACAAATAACGGTCAAACTGACGGTGTAGTTGAAGCAAGCGGTTTGTTGTCGATTGGAATTACAGACGGCACGAATCAGCGAGTTTACGCTGGTTACATGCGGGACAACGATAACCCAGCTTTCAACGGTCGCGCCGATAGTAATTCATCTATAATAATGGTGCGTGCAGACACACAAAGCCCCGAAGCGGTGGGTCAATGGGATTTTGATTCATTTATAGAAGACGGTATAAGGTTTACCGTTACAACACCTTTTAACGATTCGCCACAAATTTTTCCGTCAGTTCTTTGTGTTTTGTTTACAGGGTCAGATATCGCTGAAGTCGATTGCAATCATACTAGAATGGGAACGACTAACGGGGAAACAATTAATATAACAACCCCGGGCTTCACACCTGATTTAGTTTTCGCTATTAACAACTTAACGACTGTTGGAACCACTGACTGGAAAGAAAATAATTACCTTTCGTTCGGTGTTGCAATCAACGACGGGAGTTTGACACAACGGGCAATAGGTCACTCCGCTGGCAACGCTGAAGACCCAACCGACATAACTGCAATAATTAGCAATGACGTTCTCGCGCATGGGATGCTAGGCGGCGGCGTTCAATACGATTGCACGTTAACAGCGTTTACAGCAACCGGGTTTGACATAAGAACTGACGGTACTGGCGGCGGCGGGAGTGATGACATTTTGCACTTATGTTTTCGTTTCACTGACAACCCACAAATGGCGCTTTTTGATATGGCGTGGCCGACGTCTGGTGATTACACCGAAACGAACCCGGGATTCGAACCAGATTTCGGAATGATATTCACGGCGGGCGGGGTGTCTTCCAGAAATGCTGCCGACGCCACGGGGGACAAAACCATATCTATAGCGGCATTCGATAGGAAAGCCGCACTAGGTGTTGTTTCGATTTCTGGGCAAGATAACGTTTCGACATCAGTTGCAAAGTCGATGACAGCAACAGACCTTGATATATTAGATAGCGACGGCGCTGGTTCTGCTGTCGTTGCTTCTGGGTGGTCTTTCAATAGTGACGGCTGGGAATTCACACTTACCACTAACGCCCCTTCGTCTGAATGGCTGGGCTTTGGTTTTGCTTTTGGGTCAGGCGGCGGTGTCGGTGCAAATTTTCAAGCGAACACAATTGTCACCGCAACACCACAAACATTTGATGAATCGCCAATTTTGGGAAGTCCTGAAGACGTCGCGTATCTATGGACTGCGAACCCGGCGGGGCTTATTGGTAATTCTTTTTTATTTTCCGGTGCGGGTGCGGGTCACGCGATAAATTTACTCGCAGAAGGTGAGTTTTCTTTTCCGAGCAACTTGTTTGACGGGCAATGGTTAGATGGCACTAGCCCCGACGGTAACGATACAACCGACGCTGCATTGTTTAACGGTATTGGTGCAGTGATATTGAATATAACCGACGGTGACACACCGACGTTCACCGATAAGCAATCCCCGGGCACGACTATTAATAACAATGTGTCAGTTACTTTAACGAACATTGAAGAATTTACAGAAGTCCGCGTTTATCATGCGGAAGATTTCACCAGCCCGATTGATACCACTGAAATTGCGGGCATTGAAGACACAGGGTCGCCGTCTGAATTCACATTCAGTGCCGCAGCGGGCACGGTGGTTGATATTGTTGTGTTCAATGTCGATTGGATATTGCCGCCGAACAACCGCATTAAGAACTTTACTATCCCAACGACGTCAACGTCGTTCCCGATTTCCCAAATTTTAGACCGGAACTTCGAGAATCCGTAATGCCTAACGTCGTCACATTTGACACCGAACGCTTGCTGATTATCGAAATCGGGGTTCCGCCTAGCCCGGAAACCAGCCCGGAAACGCTTGTTGATAACATAACCAACGCGCAAGAAATTTATAGCGAGTGGAAACAGTTTGTCGCGGACAACGCTGGGTCGCCGTCAACGGGTAATCTTGGATTCCCACCAGCGGTTCGAATAGTCGGCGGTGACCCGACATCTGACGTTGAAAATCTTGGCATTACCTACTTTGTGACAAACGGCTGGCGGTTCAAAGCTGCCGAAGGTCATCACCGCTGGCAGATCGTCGGTAACATTTTCACCGACCCGGCGGGGCAATCTATTTCGATCCCGGTCGATGGTCCGTACACTGTGAACGTTGAAAATAAAGTAACGAACCTGCTTGACGGGATCACTTTAATCGGCGAGAACACTACCACGACCAGAAAAATCTTGACAAATCGTACCCATACTGACCCGGGAACAGGTAGAATAGAAATATATGACGATGATGACACCACAATTCTACTTCAAGGTGACTTGTTCGAAGACGTTGCTGCAACGCAGCCGTATCGCGGTCAAGGCGCAGATCGTCGGGGCAAGGTGACTTGATGTGGCTATCGTTGCACGCGGTCTTGGTCGTGATATCGATGTTCTGGGCACGATTGTTGCTTGGGGCTTGGGACGTGAACCGCTTACTATACAACCCGGAATCGGGCGCGTCGATTATGCCTTGCGCTTCGTTTGCCCGTTCGACCCGGAAGACAGAACGTTGAAAGTCGTCAGCGAACAACGAATATTACGCCCAGCGGGCGAAGTTAGAACATTGGTAATAGACGATGAAGGTCGAAAGTTGGTTGTTGGTAATGAGGATAGGCTTGCTTCTTTGGACCCAGAGACTAGGCGGGGTTATGCGCTGGCTGAAGATAGAACGGCGAAACCCACCAGCGAGGCGAGAACGTCGAAGGCGTCATCAGAGGCGCGGAACGTTTCGGCAAGTTCGGAAGACAGATCGACCGTTGCAGCATCGGAACGGCGATCAACCAAGCCCGAATCCGAAGACCGAAACGTCGTGACTACAACAGAAACGCGGGACGCGAAACCAGAACCCGAGGGTTGCAACTAATGGCTTTAAAATTACCGGAACTAGACCCGCAAGAATGTTTAGATTACAGCGTCGAATTTAGCGACTTGATGGCAGCGGGCCGGAGCCTGATTGGTGCTACTGTCGAACTTGAATCACAATCAGTCGCCCCGTCGCCGCTACCGTCGCCAGAACTGCCGGACTTACAATACGGTAGCCCGTTCGTGTTCCTGACCAATACACAAGCGCAACCCAGCCCGGAGCCTTCACCACTGCGTAACGATACTGTTGTGTTCTGGTTAAGCGGCGTGAACGTTGTAGTCGGCACCACGTACACGTTCAAGGTGCTGGCGCTCGACGACAACACCCCGCAGCGATGTTACCTGCGCCGGGTCACCGTTAAGGGGAAATTGAAATGACACTAATCGTTGAAGACGGAACTGTCGTCGCAAACTCGAATACTTACGTCACGGTAGCGGAGTTTATCAGCTACGCCGAAAACCAAGGTAACACCGCCGCCGCTGAAGCTGACGAAGAACAGATCGAACCAGCCCTGATAAAAGCCGCGCAGTACATGGAACAGAAGTGGCGCTTGATGTGGGCGGGCTCCCGGGTCGACGCAGTTCAGTCAATGGACTGGCCGCGCCGGGGCGTTCCTGTTCCTGACTTTTTTGACCCTTTTTACAATAACGTAAACGTTCCGATAGCATTTCAAGACACGTATTTCATACCCGAAAACGAGGTTCCCGCCGAAGCTAAAGAAGCGCAGAACCTTCTTGCGCTGGCGACATTTTCCGGCGGCTCGCTGTCCAGTACACCACTGCAACCGAATTATGGTCGCAAGACCAAGCGGGAAAAAGCCGGGTCACTAGAAGTCGAATACATGACCGCTGAAGAAGGCGGCAACACCAGCATGACGAACACTTACTGGGACGCAGCAAAGACGGTAGAACCGTTCCTGAACCAGTCAAACCCGCACACGGGGCAGGTTGTTAGATCATGACGGGAAAGCTTGATTCGGTAATGGTGCCGCTGGCGGTGAACCTGATTGGTGATTTCGGCGGAACGGTCACGTATACCCAAGTCACCGAGGCGTTCAACGCGTTAACGGGCAAGACGACGTCGACAGAAGTCGAATCGTCGGTGATAATAACACCACCAGAACCGTTTAAAACTGGTAGGATTGACGGTACAGTGATTCAGAATGGTGATATGGCATCGAATATTGCAGCCGCCGCAATCAGTTTTGTTCCCGCAATTGGCGATAAAGTACAGTATGCCGGGGATGAATGGCAGGTTGTCGGCATCAACCCGTTGTACAGCGGGGCACTCCCGGCGATGTACGAATTGCAGATGCGGCGATAGATTATGACTATTAAATTCAAGAATCTTCCAGCTTTTAACAAAGAATTGCAGCTTTTTGGTAAGCAAACCACGCCCGAAGCCGAACGTTTCTTTGCTGGGCGACTCGCGCTTGATCTACTGCGTCGAATCGTATTCCGCACCCCGGTCGATACCGGGCGCGCGCGGGGCAACTGGCAAACCGTTGTCGGTAGCTCGAATGAAAGCACGGTCGAAGGCGGCGGCGCACCGTTAGCAGGCGGCGCAGCGGTCATCGCTGGCGCACCGCCGTTCAGTGTCATTACTATATTCAATAACGTCAAGTACATCAGAAAGTTGGAAGAAGGTAGCAGTCGGCAAGCGCCTACCGGAATGGTTCGGGTTTCCGTCGCGGAAGTGGATGCACAATTTAAGTAATGGGACACGCAGCCGACGCCGTCACGATCAGAACCCAGTTCAATTCGCAATGGGCAATTGAACAACCTACTGTCGCTTTTACCTTTTCTGATGTAGACTACAAGCCAGATATAGAACAACCCTTCGTTCGGTTGAACATTTTACCGGGCGATCAGACGCAAGTTAGCATGGGCGCTGTACGGCGCTTTCGTCGAATCGGGGTTGTTGTTGTTCAAATTTTTGTGCCTGCGGGAAGCGGCGATGGTCTTGCAAGAGAATTAGCCGACAGCGTGGCAAACATCTTTCAAGGTCGCACAATTAGCGGGGTCATTTTCCGGGGGACCGGGCTTGACCGTGTTGGCGTTGAAGGGGCTTTCAGCATGTGGAATGCTGGCACCCCTTATCAAGCAGATGATTGTATCCCTATCACGTAGAGGTTAAGCAAAAATGTCAGATTCAAGTTCAGTTCAGCTATACTATGTGGAAGAATCCACATGGGGCGAAATTCCGGTCAGCGGCGGTTCTCCTGAAGCCCCGAAGCTGAATGAATTTCGATTCACAAGCGATTCACTAACCCAGACAACCGAGACTTCACAGTCGGAAGAAATTCGAAGTGACCGTCAAGTTTCGGATATCATTCGAACGGCAGTATCAGCAGGCGGCGACGTCGGCATCGAACTATCGTACGGGTCGCATGACGATTTGATGGCGGGCGCATTGGCCGATGAATGGTCAACACTGGTTGATGAAACCGGCGTTGGCGCTGGCTTCATTACTGCGTCCCCCGGCCCCGGGTCTTTCATTCTAACGGCGTCGCCTACCGCGTCGCCTAACTGGATGGAAAATGTTGTTGCGGGGCAGTGGTTGCAACTCTCGGGTTCTGCCGTGTCGCCAACGAACGACGGTTACTACAAAGTCGCCAGCGTTGACGCCGAAGCAAACACTATTCTGTTCGAGCAAGCCCCGCAGCAAGACGAAGCGGGCGGCACGTTCAATATCAAGGGGCAGTTCATCAAGAACGGCGTCACTCGAAAGTCGTTCACCATTGAAAAATTGTTTAGCGACATTACCGACGATCAGGATTCACCAGAATCAAGCGTCATTCAGTATTACACCGGAATGCGCGTCGGCACCATGAACTTGACCATCGCCCCGGGTGCAATTATCAACGGCGGTTTCACCTTCGAAGGCAAGCAAGCTTTCAGTGTTGGTGCAACCATTGGCGACGGCGCACCGCAAGCGGTCAGCGCGGATGATGTCATGAACGCGGTCGACAACATCACTGACATTCTGGTCGACGGTTTACCCGATACGAACTGCATATTTACGAATGTCGATTTCACCGTTGACAACACACTGCGGGCGCAACCGTGTATTGGTTCGTTAGCGAACAACGGAATCGGTCTGGGTCGGTCATTACTGACTGGCACAATTGAAGCGTATCTGTTAGATCGTACCTTCTTTGACAAGTACCTGAACTTCGATACCGTCAGTTTAAGTTTCCGGGCAACGCTCGGCGGCGACAATTACGTTTTCGATTTCCCGGCAGTGAAGTTTATCAGCGGCAACACTGACACGGGCGGCAACGATCAAGACATTCTAGTTTCGGTCGAGTTTAACGGTAAGCGCGACCCTGACAGCGACTTCACCGTTGCGATCAACAGATTTGCAGCGTAATTTCAACCATGAATAAGGTAAGCCACCATGAAATTCAGTACATTCGCAACCGATCTGGACCTTGAAGAAAACGGGGTTTGGGTAGATTTTGGCGACGGCGCAAGCTGCAAGATTGCTCGCGTCGGAAACCCAGAATACAAGAAAATACTGCGCGAGCTTTTAAAACCGTTCCAGAACAAGCACTCCCGCAAAAATATCTCCGAAGAAGACTGGTTGGATATTAACTGCAAAGTTGAATCTAAAACTATCTTGCTTGATTGGAAAGGCTGGGAAGACGACAACGGCAAAGCCATAAAGTATTCCGAAAAGAATGCTTTCGATATGTTGCACGGGCTGAAAGATTTTCGCTCGAATGTGATGTTGGTTGCTGAAGAACAGTCGTCTTTCGCGCTGATAGCGGCTGAAGAAACGGGAAACGACTAGCGGAGTTGTTGCGCTGGGATTTGCAGTACGGTCCCAGAATAAAAGAACTCCGCACCCTTCAAGAAGCTGGCAACAAAGTACCCGCGCTGGAAAGGCGTGCAGAAATGGATTTAGGGTACGACGACTGGATTTGGGAAGGGTATTCAACATTAGGAAAAGGCCGAATGTGGTTCGGCGGTCAACCACAGCCGATTGCTTTGCAGGATGTTCTAGCATATAGTGATCTAGCCGGACTCAATCGGGAAGACTCGGGTTCACTGCTGGGGTTTGTCAGACAGCTTGACGACGTTTATTTTGAATTCCTGAAGGGTAAGGCACCGAAAGAAAATGGCAGAACTGGAAGTAGTAATCGACGGTCGAGGCGCAGTAAAAGGCGCTAGCGTCGTTGTCCGGTCGCTTGACGGAATAACCAAGAAAGCAGGGCAAACAGATAGAGCCCTGAAAAAGACATCGGGGTCTTTGCGCAAGGTCGGAAGAACCGGGTTGACAACTGGGCGCGTTCTGGGCGGTATCGGGGCGTTTCTGGTCGCCAAGAAGGTTGTTCAGTACGCAGACGCATGGACCCAGTTAAACAACCGCCTGAAGCTTGTCACGAAAGGACAAGACGAATTAAACGCGGTCACCGAAGAAGTATTTCAGATTGCGCAACGCACCCGTTCCGGGCTTGAATCCACTGCTGACCTTTACGCCCGTATTGCTCGGTCATCAGACACGCTCGGGTTAAGCCAAAATGACCTGCTCGGTGTTACGGAATCTGTTGCGCAAGCAATAACAATTTCTGGAACCGCCGCCGATTCAGCTAACGCCGCTATCATCCAGTTAGGGCAGGGTCTTGCGTCTGGCACTCTACGCGGTGACGAATTGCGTTCTGTACTGGAACAAACACCACGACTTGCCCGGGCGATTGCCGATGGTATGGATTTACCTATCGGCGCACTGCGCGAAATGGGTAAGCAAGGCAAGTTGACCGGCGCGGCGGTTGTTAAAGCGTTGCAGGATCAGAAAGAAGTATTAGAAAAAGAATTTGCGCAAACATCCGCGACCGTGGCGCAGTCTTTTGTAATTCTTGAAAACGCGGTGATTAAATCTGTCGGCGCGTTTAGTGACGCGTCCGGCGCGGCTGGCGGTTTTGCAGGCATCATCATCGACCTTGCAGAATTCATCGAAAAAGATTTCACCCCGGGGCTACTTGAATTTGGCGATCAATTGGCAATCGCGTTTGAAGCGATTGGCGATGGCGCGGACGATTCCGCCAGACGTTTCGAAGCAATGGGCATCGACATTACTTCGGTGACAGGTTTTATCGGCGACGCGCTTGTAGAAATACCCACGAATCTTGTCAACGCGTTCGGCATCATTACAACGGAACTTGGCGGGCTGTTCGCATTTGCGCAAACAGGTTTTGAGTCGTTCATCAATGATAACAAAACATTGTTCGCGACTTTGATTGGCGACGAAGAAGCGTTAGAAGAAACCACCCGGAAAAGATTAGAGTTATTCGCGCAAGTCGAAGGGCTTGGCGCTGAACTGGACGCAGAACGGATTAGAAATGGCGACGCGATTATCAGTCAAGAACAACGGCTTCAAGCCGCAATTGACGACCGCGCCGCCGCCCGGGCAAGGGCGAACGCCGCTGACCTTGATCAAAAAGCGAAGGTCGAAGCGGGGCTAGTTGCGAACCCTGAACAACTTAAAGATGCGGCGAAGCTTCTTAAATCACTGGAAACTGATCAAGAAAAATTCAACAGGACAATCGAAGAAGCCGGTGTTCTTTTAAAAGCTGGCGCGCTTGATCAAGAAGAATACAACAAAGTCATTGTTCGTACTTCAGAAGCGTACAGTGAAACGTTACCAGAAGTCGAAGCGTACAACGACGCCGTCGAAGAAGCTGCACAGTTAACAGAAGATTTGCAGACGCCACAAGAAAAGCACGCGGCCAACGTCGAGAACATCGACAACCTGATGAAACAAAACCTTATTACGTGGGAAACGTTCGGACGTGCGATCGAAGATTCAGCCGAAGAAATGCGCGCCGCTGACCCGGCGTACCTGACCCAAGAAGAACGGCTGGCGAAAATTCAAGAATTGCTTGCTGATGTCGCGACACCGCAAGAAGAATACAACGCCAAACTGGCGGAACTGGCATCACTGCAAGATGACATGGACCCGGAAGACTATACCCGGTTGAAAGACGCCGCGAAAGCCGCGTTCGAAGAAGCGGCGCTTGCTGCTGATCCGTTGTTATCAAAACTTGTGCAACTTGGCGAAACCGCCGCGCAAAGTATCGAATCTGCGTTCTCGGATTTCTTACTTGACCCAACCGCCGAAGGGTTCGAAGACATGGCAGATTCATTTTCGAAAGCTTTGCAGCGAATGGCGGCGGACGCCATTACCGCGCAAATTTTTCAATCCCTTTTCGGGGGGGCCGCTGGGGCGGCTGGCGGCGGCGGTGGGTTGGGTGGCTTACTCGGCGGCGCATTAACCAGTTTTGCCGCCGCTGATGGCGGCACTTTCCCCGGCGGTCAACCCGTCTTAGTTGGTGAAGAAGGCCCGGAGATTATCACGCCCCGGTCGCAAAGCACCATAATTCCGAATGACAAGTCGTCCGCGATGATGTCCCAAGCGCCGCCGATTGTTAACGTTACTCCGCAGATCATAAACGTCAGTGATCCACAAGCGGCGGTCGCTGCGATGGAATCCACGGGTGGTCAACAAGCAATCATGAACGCGATTTCGCAGAACCCCGACGCAATCAAAAGGGCTTTAAGCTAATGGCAACAGAAACAGGAACAGCAACAGATTACCGCGACCTTCTTCAAAAGCTGAAGGCATTTTTGACGGGCACGGGTTCCCCGGAAAGTGGGCTTAACTGGGAAGTGCTGGAAGAACGAAGCGCGCAAACTTCACCACAAACAGAAATTGGGGTCGGTGGTTCTGGTGAACTGATGCTTGCTGCCGCCAATAACGACCAGACACACGACCAAATTATATTTAAAAGTACCGGCGGTGTTAGTCCTGAAGTTCCATGCTACTTCGCAATTCAAACCTATGGTTTATCAACGACTGGTTATTACAATTGGCAGCTTCGCGGGTTAACCGGGTTTGCGCAGAATTCACCAATAACGGATTATGTAAACCTTGTCGATCAGCCCGGTAGAAGTCCGCCTTCTTACTTGATGTTGCAAAACGTGTCGATGACGTATTGGTTCATGGGCGACGACCGACATGTCAAGGGCGTTATTAAAACAGGTTCTTCATACCAGCCTTTTTATTTCGGGTTCTTGAACACTTTCGCGACCGCCGCAGAATATCCCTATCCGATGATGATGTGCGGAACATCACACCTTGAAAATAGAATATTCAGCACAAATGCAATTGACGCGTCGTCTGGTATTGTGGCACCGGCTGGGAACAACAACGGGTCGCTGGCTAACACTGACCCATACCCGACGCCGCAATCTACCGGGTGGGTTCGTTTCACAGACGGTAACTGGTATCAAGGAAAGCACTTTTACGCGCAGGGAAGTTCTGAAGGTCGGCACGATAGCGGCGCGGGTATATTTTCTGTTTGGCCGCTGGCGGATAGAGATATAGCAGTCGGTGTGGACTGGGGCAACGAAATACAATCGACAGTCAGTATTGACACCAGTCACACTTCGACCACTCCGGGGGGAGCGCCGCTAATTCAACAATTGCAAACGGTGGGTTCCCCGGTGACAACGCTTCTTTGGCCGCTGACAGTTTACATGCCTGACTCTAATCAATTACTTGGTGAATTTGACGGGTGTTACTGGTGCCCCGGTGGTGGTGGTTTGTCGTCAGAAGATACGATAACAGATACGGGGGAAAGCCCAGAAGCCGTTAATTTAGTTTTTCAGAATGTGCACAGAACTGATGCGTGGACATTTATGGCGATGAGGAATGAGTAATGTCATTTGAAACAGGAACCGCAACCGGGCATGAAGATTTAACTGCCAAATGGTTCAACTTTTTGCAGGCGAACGGCTGGACCGCTGACGTTGACTACGCCGCTGCCGGTCAAAGCCCTAGCTATGGGGTCATCCATCGTCAAAATCAGTTAAGCCCGGAAGACGAAAACACGGTGAACCTGTACTGTGGTTTTGCGCCAGTCGGTTTTTCTAGTTCATACGGCGACCTGATTAACATGATTCCTATGCGCGATTATTCTGGTAGTGGCGACCCGAACCTTGGAACGGAAGTCGGCACGTCGTCGTCGACATACGCGGACACTGGCGCGACGCATATTAGAACGGGTTTCCCGACTGACCCGTTTGAAAATTATTGGTTCTTTGAAAGTGACTATTACGCGCACGCGGTTGTTGAATTTGCGGTCGGGTATTTTAGACATTTCGGTATGGGGGCGGTGAACAAGATTGGTCGATGGTTTGGTGGTGAATATTACTACGGTTCTGTTTGGGACCAATCACCATCCTTCATTGAAAATAAGTTTTCTGGTCAACACGCAATGTGTGTGGACAGTGTTTCTGGGTTTGCGGCTGCTTGGCTGTACGGAAGGCAACTAGACGGCACTGGTTTTCCTGATGTAGTGGGCAGGCAGTCCCCGGAAACCGCGTGGCATGTAGCACAAAGTCTTGCCGATAACGGTGCCGGTTCCGGCGCACTTGACGCAGATGGGCGGCAGAAAGGGACGTTGTTCTCGAATGGCCCGCGCGGTGGACTGCACTATCCACTTTATTTGAACGGGATATCCCCTTTCAATGGTTACCGTTCCATGTTCCCGATTCATCTTTGGACAACATACCGGGCTTCAAGCCCCGACAACTATCGCCCTGTTGGAGTTCTCCCCGATATAAGGAATATATCAATGGAAGGTTCATTACAAGGTGGTGATGAATTTACAATAGGGTCAGATACATGGCTTGCTTTCCCTGTTGCCAGAAAGCAAACAGCCAACACCGCTGACAATCTTGAAAATTCTGGTCTTTATGGTCTTGCCTATAAAAAGGTAACAACGTGATATGGCTGCGAGAAGCGGAGCATTACTTTATAGAAATCAAGCGGGTCCAGAAGTTCCGTTTCATAGGAATTACCAAGACTTAAACGATTCTGTAAACCACGAACTTTCCCGTGGTGTTTACGTTCAACCGACGCGGTTTCCCGACGCCGTAACTTTCGGTTTTTCCGCTGACATTCCCGCACGCGGTTATCATATTTTGGTCACCCCAACAGATAATATTGTTGGGTGGAGGCAACGAAGCGCACGCGGCGCGAACGGAACCGGGCGGTGGAAAAATTTAGGCACTGGTCCGGCGGACATGAAAGGGGTAGGATTCGATTACTTTGAAAAAGTTTTGTTAAATCCCGGGGTTGTTGCACTGGGTAACGTGGTCAGTGACACTGTTTTCAACGCAACTATTCAAAATACATTCCGAAAAGATAATCAGACGCTTAACAGTATTGACAATAATGCCGGGGCGGGAATAACGATCACGGGAGCGGGCACACCAGCGAACCTTGCACCGAACGCCGACAAGGTTTACGTCGTCACCGTAACGACGGACGGTCCGCCAAACATCAACGGCACGATTGATTTCATTACAACAGGCGGGACGCTTGTTCTGTCGTTAACTGGTACGCGGATCATTATATTTCCGTACACCCCGCAAGGTGCTTCAAAAGAAGTTCTTGCGTGGTCAACCGATATAATCAAAAGTGCCGACGGCAGCGAACAACGCCACGCCCTGCGACCGAATCCACGACAAAGCGTATCGTATGAAATTTCATCGACGACACTCGCCAACATGAACAAGATTCGTAACCTGCTCGTTGATTGGACTTCCCGGGTTTTCGGTGTCCCGCTTTGGTGGTTTGAACGATCATTAATCGCTGATGTTGCGGTAAACGACACCGTCGTATTTGTTCGCCCGGGTGGGCTCGACAACGCTGATTTCAGAATCGGCGGGCTGGCGATGGTCTTTCAGGAAAACCCAGACGGCACAATCACGCAGGACAGCTTGCAGATATCCGACGTAATCATGTCTGTCGCTTCACCAGAAAGCACGCAGGACACAATCACTTTTGCGACAGGTGTGCAGAATGCCTACGACGGAAGCCTTGCCACGGTGGTTCCGGTTGTGCCTTCTATTCTGGCGTCCCCCGCGAAACAGCGCACCCCGCAAGCGGGCGAAACTTCGCGGTACAGTATGAAGTTCGACCTGCTTGAAAACGACCCGACAATACCCGGCATCGACAACGCGTGGTATCCAGAACTGACCGACTTCGACGGCAACGACACGTTGATCATTGACGATGCAAACAACATCGACGGCGGCACCTTGGCTGAAGGCTGGGAATTGAAACTGCAACGTATCGATTACGGTATAGGCAAGTTCCAGCAGTTAACGCAAGAACTAGCTGCCAGACGTTCAACCCCGTTCAACTGGATTGTCGAAAGTGTTCAGTTTGAATGGCAGCTTCGTTCCTTGCTGTACTACCTGCGCGGAAAACTTCGCAACGCGTGGATTCCGACACACCGCCACGACTTCAACGTAAACGCAAACATCGGTAGCGGTGCGTTTAACTTTGACGTTGACAACTGGGGCATGTCAGATTTCGTCAGCGGTCAACGACCGTGGGCCGGACTCAGGTTAAAGAAAACCGACGGCAGCATCAGTTACCACAGAATTTTGAGCGTCACGAAGATTGACGATACAACAGAACGCGTTAACATCGAACCCGCGACATCATTCGCGGCGACTGTTGCTGAAGTCGACAAAGTTGATCTGATGATTCTTGCGCGACTTGCAACTGACGACGTCACAATCAACCACGACTGGCAAGACGCAGAAAGCGACGTTCTCGATTCTACAGTTGAAGCCGTTTTCATCGGCGACGTGCAATCATGACCACTTTCGCAGAATTAGAAGGCGGACGGTACAGCAGACCGGCAGACTTGTATCGTTTTGATTACGGCTCGGAAACGTTCTTTTTTACCAGTCACGCGGAAGAAATAATCTTCGGCGGTGCCACATATACACCGCTGGAAATAAAGCGCAGCGCGCCAAGCGAAAACCCGCGCGAGCGCCGCAACACAAAAGTTCACCTTGATTCGTTGGCGTCTGAACGACCCTTCAACGACTACATCGGTATTCAACCCGCACTGACACTTGACTGCATAATCACCCGCATACAGCTTGATGAAGTCGCGACTACTTCGCCGTTACCTTCCCCAGAACCCGCGCCCGCACCGACGACCGGGTTTGTATTGTTCGAAGGTTACGTCACCAGCATCGCGTTCAGCGGGCGCACTTGCAAAATCGACATGAACCCGTTCAACGAACAGTTCAGTCGAGAAATCCCCCGCTACAAATATCAGTCGCTTTGCAATCACGTTCTTTACGATTCGTTCTGCACCGTCGATAAAAACTCATTCAAGCAAAGCGGGACGGTCAACGGCGTCGACGGAAACGACATCGCTGTCAACGGTTTTACCGGGTCCGATTTTACTGGTGGGTACGTGCAGAACCAAGCAGGCAACGATTACCGCATGATCATCGCGCACAGCGGCGACACGTTTACTTTGTTGTTACCGTTCCGCGACATACTGGGCGAAACCGTCACGGCGTTTCAGGGTTGCGACCACAGTGTTTCCACATGCAAGACGAAGTTCAGCAACGTTCCGAACTTCGGCGGCTTCCCACTGGTCCCCGGGAAGAATCCTTTTAATCAATCACAGTTCACGAAAAGCTGATATGGGCTTCTTTATCACACTATTGGTGTACGCGGCGGTTTTCCTGCTGACGGAATTATTGCGCCCGAAACCAAATCTTGAAAACGCGAAGCCCGCCGGGCTCGGAGATTTTCAAGTTCCGACCGCTGAAGAAGGTCGCGCCGTTCAAATTATCTGGGGAACCGTTCGAATGAACGGGCCGAACATCGGGTGGTACGGCGACCTCGGAACGAATTCAATCAAGGAAAAAGTTAAAACTGGGTTGTTCAGTTCTGACAAGGTGACCGTCGGGCATGAATATTATATTGGCATCGATTTCATGCTGGGGCGTGGTGAATTCACGGTGGCGGCTCCCGGGTACGACGAAGGTATTCGCCGCATCTGGATTGACGACAACCTGATTCGCCCTTCTTCCGCCGGATGGATCAAACAAGGCGCGATCACATTAAACGACAAAAACTTCTTCGGCAAAGATTCTGGCGGCGTTGTCGGCACCATTCAATTGTACGCTGGGCGAAATAATCAAGCGCAATCGTCGTACATGGCGGGTTTGTCAGATGTCGACGCGACGTTGTTGCCGAACTACCGGGGCACAATTCACGCGGTACTTGAAAAAATGTACATCGGCAACGCGCCGAACCTGCGCCCGTGGTCGTTTGAAATGCGCCGTATTCCAGACGGTCTTTCACTGGGCGCGAACGCCATAGTCAACGGCAACGACGCAAACCCCGCGAACGTCATTTATGAAATTATGACGAATTCTGAATGGGGTCTTGGTCTTTCAAATGTTGACGTCACGCAGATGGCAGCGGCGGGCGTCGTACTCGCCGGGGAAGACAACGGGTACGCCAGAATCCTTGACCGTGGTATGCAAGCGGTTGAACTGTTGACAGAAATAGAACAGCAAGTCGACGGGTTCCTTGTTCAAGATGCTGTTACAAAATTTTGGCAGCTTCGGTTAATCCGCGAAACGGACTACCCGTCGCCCCTGTCTGATATCCCCGTGTTCAATGAAACGAATATAATGTCGTTTGATTTTGCCCGGGGTGCGTGGGCTGACACATCGAATCAGGTCAAGGTTCAGTTCACCGACCGCGAAAAAAACTTTCAACCGTCGTTCGCTGTTGCGCAAGATATGGCGAACAAGATTATTCAAAACAACGACGACGTCATCGCGACATCTAATTACCCAGCAGTACAAGAACGATCATTGGCGAATGCTTTGGCATGGCGTGACCTGCGTACGTTGTCTTATCCGCTCGCCAAGGGCAAGATTAAAGCTGACCGTTCGAACTACACCCTGCGCCCGGGCGACCTTGCAAGAATTACGTGGCCCCCGTATGAAATCGAAGACCTTGTTGTTCGCATCATAAAGATTTCGCTGGGGACAGCAGAGTCGAACGAAATTATTTATGACTGGGTCGAAGATATTTTCAGGGTCGAGTTGCCAAGCTTCGCAGACCCGACAGATAGCTTGTGGACACCGATTCAAGACGACCCCGTGAACGTTAGCGCCGCTCGATTGTTCTTGTTGCCGCTAGGGTATCAAGACGTGAACACCATACAGCAAATCGGATTACTCGCGGCCCGGGCGAACGGTACGCAGGTTTCGTTTGACGCGTATATAAAACAAGATACTACATTCCCTGTTTCGCAAGTTCGAACCGGATTCACATTCGACCAACAAGTTTCGCCGTTCACCCCGGCGGGCTTGCTCGACGGCGCTGTTGAAATTAACGAAGGGTCACCGAACAATTTTAATAATGACGTGATCACAATAAATGCAACGAGTGACATCGACCTTGTTACAGATAGCGCGGTAGTTTCAGAATTGGACGACCCAGTACCGCCGAATCTGGTGTTAGTCGACGACGAAATCATGTTCTTCGAATCACTGTCTGATCTTGGCGGCGGGCAGTACCAGTTAAACGGCGTGCATCGAGGGATGCTCGACACGGCTGTTGCAAGACACGACGACAATTCAGTGCTTTGGTTTTTCACGTATGGAGTCGGGCAAATGGTGACGGCGCTCGATCCGTCGGCGGCAAGTGTTTCCGCGTGGTTTATGAGCAACAGCGGCGGCGGTGATCAAGGCCCACCAGACGGAAGCCCTACCGGAAGCCCAGAAATAGGCGTATATCATTCGATAGCAACACCAAATCGTTATCTTGGACCCAGCGCCCCGGTCAACGTTTCAATTGATGGTGTTCGTTTGGGCGACGTCGACGAACTGGGCGATACGTTCAACATTAACTGGCGCAATCGTTTGAATTCGTTCACCATCCGCCAAGCCGACCAAGAAGACGGAAACGCGACCGGAACTGGCTACACGTACAACGTGCGCGTTTACCATACTGGCGTCAGTCCTGAAGTCGAAGTGTTCAATCAAACAGGCATCAGCGACGCGGGCGGCACATCGCCTATAGGCGGCACGCAGGCGGTCACAGGTTACGCTGTAGACTTCAGCCCGATTACTTCGCCGTGGGCATCACCACAACCATTCGCGCAAACGTACCGAATCGAAATTGAAGCGGTTGTCGGAAGTCCTGAAGTTATTTCTGGCAAATGGGAACGTGATTTCACAAGGGTATAAAACATGAATACTGCAAAATTGAAAATGTTGGCTTTCGCCGCGACGATGCTAGTCTGGTCGAAAATCGTCGCCGGGTATCGTTGGGTTTCCGGTAAAGTCTGGGGCTAACCATGATTATTCAAGAACCATCAGAATTCGGCAGTTCCAGCAACACCCCGAAAATGATCGTCGTTCACAGCATGGGCGAATTTATCAATGACCCGCACCCGATTCATGCTAGTGACTTTCTGGTCAAGATGGGTTACTCGGCGCACGCATTGATATCACCGAACGGTGACGTGTACGTTTGCCGTGACGATGATCAAGGCGCTTACCATGCTCGGGGCTACAACACTGATTCACTGGGCGTCGAAGTTTTGGTCGAGGGGCACCACAATTACGGAACGTTTCTGGAAGCGATCAAGACCGACTGGGTTACCCTTGCGCAAATGGACACTCTTACAGAAGTTGTAAAAAGCTGGTTATCTGCGTATGATATCAAGCGTCTGGTCCGGCATAGTGACATTAGCCCGGGAAGGAAGGTCGACCCGGGCGCAGGTTTTAACTGGACTGGTTTTATCGAAGGCGTTGGATGGAAGCAATGACTGAAACTGCCAAAACATTTTTTGAACGATTAATTCACCGACCGATTCCTATTTTGCTTTGCGGGTTTTACGCTTACCAAATGGACAGAATTGTTCGCTGGTACATGGAAAACCCAAGTGTGAATTACGCTGAATCAGGCGGTCTTGCTGCCGTCGTTCTTGGCGCTGTTGCTTTCTTCAAATTTTATGTTGAATCAGGCGACGGGTCATGAACAGTGTTAATTCGAGGGCATAGCGTGAGCAACAAAGACGTAATCGCCGACATCGCCGCCGGGGGATCAGTGCTGACTTTTCTTGGTTTGTCGTTGGGGCAATGGAATAATATTGTTCATTTGGTCGCGGGACTTGTTGCGATCATCGCGGGCGGTTTAGCCATTGCGTATCACATCAGAAAAATTCACAACGAATGAAGCCCCGGGGTTACCGGGGCGGTGATTTTAGATTCGTTCGAAATTCCAAACTTCTGAATCGGCGTTAACTTCAATGAAGAACCTGTCGCTGTCGTCGTTGACGTTTTCCATGACAATTTCTTTCCATCCTTCGTTCAAGTCGTTTGCTTGCGCAACGTCGAACTTATCAAATTCTTCGCCGGTCATGTCCCATTCGCGGTCCATGTCTTCGCGTACTTTTTTCATGTCTACAGTCATTCTTGTTTCTCCTTTCTAAGTAATGTAATAATTATAGCAGTGTTACCAAAATTGTCAAGCTTTCTTAAAACTAAATTCTGCCTGTCTTCACACAAGGTCGGTTCGTTGTCCCGACCCTGCTACGCTTCGGTGCAGGGAACCGCTGTTACAATAACGATGAAGTCTTTTGCCTCGCGGGCTGCGGGTGCGACATCTGGTTGACCCGTTTGCGAATCAGGTTGTTTCCTAATTCATGTAAAGATTATAACACACTTATCGGAACTGTCAAGTTTTTTTAATAATTCTTTTTATATTTATTTTCACCAAAACGCTTGACTTCTGGTAAGACCCTGTTATAATTATTACAACATCAACGAAACGAAGAAAGGAAATAACAGAAATGAAAAAGTACCTGAAAACACTGATCAACGAAAAAGGCGTCGACCTTGACCAAGAAATTAAAATCGAAGGTCACTTCGGATTAACTTACGAAATGCTGGTTGACTACATTCACGAAGCTAAAGATTACCATGCACAAATTCGTAAGACACTGGTAATCATCGATTTCAAAAACGGCGATGTTTTCCATTACCTTGATTACCTCGCGAAAGGAATGATCGAAGCTTTAGGTCTGGATTGTTATTCATAACTTAACCGCCCCGGCAACGGGGCAAAACTTAGAAAGGAGAAATTGAAATGAATATTGAAAAATTTGAAAACGGCGAAATCGTCGCCGGTCGTAACTGCGGAATTTTTCGCGTCGAATCAAAAGGCGTTGAACTGGTCGGTGGTACTGAAGGTTACTGGTTGAAAGAAGTTTCGCCGTGGGATCACACGCTTGAATCGCCGAACCCGCCATTGTTCTTCACTGCCGACATGATCGTCAAGCACGACACGCGACCGCTGACCATCGGCAACGCTTACTTGATCGATGTCGAACTTCACGTTGAAGATGCGACGTACCATTTGTCGAAAGTGATCCGGGCTGACTCGAAAGAAGAAGCATTGGAAAAGTTCGAAGCATTGGTGAAAGATACCGACAGTCTTTACAAGGGCGACGGTCGCAACCACCAGTTGCAAGTGAAATCGATGTACGGTTTGGTTGCAGACAACTTGAACCTGATGACGGAAATCTGATGGCTACACTTACCGCAACACGCAGCGAGTTCGACACGGCAGCGAAAGAATTTTTCGACGCCTTGCCGGACTCGACCCGGGAAGAAGCCGACGCCGGGTTCAAGTGTCTAGTGCTGATGTACTTCGGGCTTGACGGAACCGAGCGCGATATTTACGAAGCGTGCATTGTTGTCAAAATAGCTGGGCGAAAAATATGTGAATCTTTTATACTGTCGCGATGAACGAAAAAGAAAAGTATGAAAAAGTCTGGCGTGATTGTAAACGCTACGGTAAAAACTGGGTTGATATTGGACTTGGTCGCCCGTACAAACGTCCGTTTCTAAAAACAGCGGTATACGGTTCTACTGTCATCGACTTCGGTTGCGGCAACGGTTCTTCGCTGGGCTGGTTGAAGCAAGCAAGCTTCTTGCCAAAAGGAATCGAAATCGCCGCGAACGCGATCACGCAAAATCATAACCTGATAACTGTCGGCGATCTTCGCGACGCCGGTTCTATGGTCACGCTCGGACAAGCGCAGTTCGGAATCTGCACTGACTTGATGGAACACATACCGACTGACGACGTTAGCACGGTTTTGATGAACATCGCTGCGCACGTCACTGACGCGGTATTTTTCGGTATTGCTCGGTTGCCAGACAAAGACGGCGACGCACTTGGTCTTCAATTACATTTGACGATTCAGGACCGCGACTGGTGGGACGAAAAGTTGTTGAAACATTTCAGCCGGGTTGACGAAGTTCGTTATGACGACGGGTGCTATCTTCTTTGGGCTTGGAAATAAATTTAAAAAAACGCTTGCGTTTCTGTAAGACCGTGTTATAATCTTTACATTACTTAAACTTAGAAAGGAAAAAAGCAATGCACATCACTGAAACATTAACAGCACGTATTCATAACCGAATGACTGAAACGAAAAACCCTTGTAAACATTACAAGACTGATGACGGCGCAGTTAAAGCGACGCGTAAAATGGCTGAAATAGCTGGTGAACATTTTGACAGCAACCGCCCCGCACGTTTCTTGACATTTAAAGTTGACGGTCTTGGTTGGGTTGGCGCGATTGACCTGACTGAACTGATCAGTCGCCCCGAAACCATCGGCGGTTACCTTGGAATCTGTACAGGATTTTACACCTACTAACAACCAGCCCCGGCAACGGGGCTTTTTTGTGGCTATGCAGTTATGCAAAAAGAAGTTACAATTCTGCATTGCTGAATAAAGGAGAAGCCGCAATGTTGATTGGTCTGACGGGAACGCCCGAGTGCGGGAAAGATGAACTAGCGCAAAAGATGGTCGAGCATGATGTATATGAACAATACTGTTTCGCCGACCCTGTCAAAAACATGCTGAAGCAATTGCACATTCGCGAAGACGTCTGGACAAACGACGACGCGCGATACCGTTCTATCCCGTGGCTGGGAAAATCGCCGGAATACTTATTGAATTCACTTCTAGTTGGATGGGGTATGAACAGCGTTGACAAAAACTTGTGGGTTCTGATGGCTGAAGGTCGCTGGCACATGGTCAACGCGGACAACGAAGGGCGCATGGTGATCCCTGATGTTCAACTTGGCAACGAAGCGAAATGGATTGTGGAAGCTGGTGGGTTCCTGCTACGCGTTGAAAGCCCGGACGATGACAGCAACGTTTCATACTTTCCTGATGCGCTTTGCCACGCGACCGTCAGCAACGACGGCGACGACCTGCGCGAAGCCGCGTGGGACGTCATCAACGCCAAGCTGTCGAAGCTTCGGTGAAGGCGTCTGTAATCGATGGCACTGGGCTTCATTACAAAATTGAAATCGACCGTCGTGATCGTCGGCGTCGCGAGCGCAGTCGCCTTCGGCGCAGGTTGGAGTGTGAACGGGTGGCGGCTAGAAGCGAAGTTCGCGGAAGCCCAGATAGCCGCAATAGAAGTCTGGAAAGCGGAACAAGATATTTTGATCGAGAAGCACACGGCGCAAGTGAAGCGGGACACGACCGCGAGAATTGCGCTGACAGCGACGATAGCTGAAAGTGACGCCAAGGCACGCCGTCTTACCGAATCATTGAAACTGGCTAAACTGGCGAAGCCTGTGCCCCAAATACTGACGATAGAAGGTGAATGCAATGCGCAAGTCGATTACAACCCTATTTCTTATGAGTTTGTCAGGTTGTGGAACGATTCAGCCCGTGGTGTTACCACCAACTGAAATTCCCCGGGGAAAACCCATCGAAGCGATGGAACACTGCAAACCGCTTCCGACGCTAGCTCAAATCACCGTCACACTGCCCGCTGAAGACGCCCTGCGGGCCGTTCTCCAAAATAAGGTACTCGCAGACCAGATATACCGAGATTGTGCCGCTAGGCACGAATCCCTGCGTTTGTGGATTCTCGACGAATAACCCCGCTTTTGAACACCCATTAAGACCCCGAAAATTGTAATCTCCTATAAGGTTAAACAATATACATAGATTTCAAACGTGTGTGAAGATTATTTGCTGTTTTATAACAGGGTATAGTTTTACAGCTTTGTTGTCAGTTAGCCGTTTTTCAAGTTATCAGGTATTTGAAAAGTGTAATTCTCTAATGGCGCGCGCGTGCGAAACGTGTTATAATCTTAACACCCTGTCTGAAAGTTTGAAAATCCGTTTACTTATTAGGGCGTCGCAATTTATCCTGACCCCGTGATACAATTGCGAAAATCAGAAAGGGAAAAACATGTCAGAACCGATACCCGTGAAAGCGGAAGATTATGTCTGGAAAACCAAGCCATACGATCATCAACGTGAAATCTTCCTGCGTTCCCGTGATACATTAAGTTTTGCGCTGTTGATGGGGATGGGAACCGGCAAATCGAAAATCGTGATCGATACCGCCGCGTACAACTTCTACCACGGGCGGGTCAACTGTCTGGTCATCGTCGCGCCGAAGGGCGTTCACCGCAACTGGATCAGTCGTGAACTACCTGCGCACATGCCAGAATGGACAAACTACCGGGGCGCTACGTGGTCAGCGACAATGAGGGTCGCGGAAAAGCGCGCCGTCGATCATGTTCTCGAACCCGGCTTCGAAGGCTTGCGCGTCATCGCGATCAATCTCGAAGGCTTCACGAATTCCCAAGCTTGCCGACCGGCGAAGTTCCTGCGCCCGATTTTGAATTCGTTGAAAGTCATGATGGCGGTCGACGAATCGAGCAAGATCAAAACACCCGGCGCGAAACGAACCCGGGCAATGTACCATCTTGGACGACACGCGGTCTGCCGTCGGATACTGACAGGAACACCCGTCACGAACAGCCCGTTCGATATTTATTCACAGTTCCGATTTCTCGACCCGTCGATAATTGGCTTCGACAATTTCGTTTCGTTCAAGAAGTATTTTGCGGAATGGCAAACTGAATATCGTTACATCCCCGGCAAAGACGAAAAACAAGAATTCGAAGCACTAGTCGAATATAAAAATCTCGACAAACTGATTGCACTACTAGCCCCGCATAGTTCTCGCATAACGAAAGAAGAATGCCTTGACCTACCCGACAAGATTTATCAGATTCGCTACGTCGAATTAAGCGAAGATCAGCGCAAAGTTTACAACAAACTGATTCACGATTCAGTCATCGAAATGGATGGGCAGAACGTGCCGGTGTCGAATGTACTGACCCGGCTTTTGCGTTTACAACAAATCATCGGCGGCTTTGTGCCCGAAGAAGAATACGGTGTTGCGCAACCCATCGGCACCAGCAACCCACGTATTCAATCGATGCTGGACGTCATCGAAGAAACCGAAGGCAAGGTTATTATCTGGTCGAGGTTTCGCCCTGAAATCGAAGCGATAGAAAACGCCCTACGAAAAGAATATGGGCCGACAAGTGTTGTCAGTTATCACGGCGGCGTAAAAGATGCTGACCGGGAAGAAGCGCAGACATTGTTTCAAGGTGAGCGCCCCATCATCGACCCGGAAACACGCCAAGTCGTTCGCGTGGACCCGGTGCCCGAAGAAGAACAGTCGCGCTTCTTTGTCGGTCAACAACATTCCGGCGGCTACGGGTTGACCTTGACCGCTGCAACAACGGTGATTTATTACAGCAACGATTTCAGTCTTGAAGCGCGGTTGCAATCAGAAGACCGGGCACACCGCATCGGACAACATCACCCTGTCAACTACGTTGATCTGGAATGCCGGGGAACGGTTGACACTAAAATTGTTATGGCGCTAGCAAAGAAAATGAGTCTCGCGGACATGATCACACAAGACAGTTTGCGGATTATGGAAAGCGAGAAGGCGCACACCGGCGTCGTTGCCGCTGGAATTGTGCAAGATTTATTTGCACCTTGCCCCGCGAAGTTGTAACATTAACAGTTCGAAAGGAGAAACCGAAATGCCAAAATGTTTTATACCGTCGATCCCGTATCGAATTCGTCGCGACGGAACGGGCAAACCGCTTCGTGATCGTGATACCGGCGAAGTGTTGAAAGACCCGGCTGTCGATGTGACCATCGCGTCGGCGTACGGCGAGATTCAAAACGAACCTGTCTTCGGTGGGCACGGGGTTCCCCCGGCGGCGATGGCTGCGAACATCAGTCAGGTTCGAAGGGCTTTGCGAGATTTCAACCCCGACGAAGATTCAATCATTGCTGTCGGTGACCCAGTCGCAGTCGCGCTTTGTTGTGCCATTGCCGTTCGGGATTTCGGCGGCTTCAGTATCTTGCGCTGGGCGGGCAACACCCGGCAATACGTCAAGATGGATTTCAAAATTTAACGATCATAGAAAGGAGAAAACGAAATGCCAGAACTAGACTTAACTGCACTCGAAGAAGTGCGGACCCCATCCGACGAACAAATGAAAACTGTCGAAGCACTTGCGAATCGTCAGCTTGCCGCTGAAAGTACCGTCGCAGACCTTGAAAATTCCCTGCGTCTTGCAAAGCAGAATTTACAAACAATAAACGAAAATCTATTGCCTGACGCCATGCTTGCAATCGGGTTTGAAACTTTTCGCTTGACCGACGGCACCGAAATCGATGTCAAAGAATCAGTTTTTGCAAACATCAGTGAAAAAAATCGGGCCGAAGCACATCGCTGGTTGAAAGATCACAATCACGGCGCTATTATTCGCAACGCGATCACGACGACGTTCGGACCCGGTGAAGACGGCAAAGCGGAAATATTAAAATCATTATTGGATACGAACGAAATCGCCTTCGAGGCGAAAACGTCTATCCACCCCGGAACATTGCGCGCGTGGGTTAACGAACAACTTGCGAACAGCAACGTAGTACCAGAAAGCATCAGCTATTACGAAAAGCGAGTGTCGAAGGTAAAGAAGTAAGGTGAATAGGGTCGGGTTCCCTATTTAGAAAACAGCCCATTTTAATCAATCACCAATGAGGTAACACCAATGAGTAACAAAAAAGACCTAGAAACATCAGGCGCAACCGCGCTTACCATTCCCGATGACGTCCTACCAGATGGCGCGGGTTTAGAAAACGCTGATTCGTCTTCGTTTGCCACCCCGTTCATGCGGCTATTGCAAAAGGGTTCGCCACAAGCTGACCCTGACAGCGAAAGTTTCATCGAAGGTACAAAAGCCGGGATGTTATACGACACCATCGGCGGCGAAGTAATCGACCCGGAAAAAGAAAAGATTCAGTTTATACCTGTTGGGTACAAACGCGTCTTTGTCGAATGGGTTCCCCGTAACGAAACTGATTCCGATGGTCGACAAGGTTTCATCGCGGAATACGACCCGGTCGAAGGCGAAGAACTGATGCGTCAGACAACGCTTAACGATAAGAACCGTGACATTCTTCCGAATGGGCATGAACTGAACGACACCCGGATTCATTACGTGGTCGTTGTTCGTGGTAACGGTATTTTTTACCCGGGCGTCATCAACATGGAACGCACGCAAGTCAAGCGTTCGCGTCGATGGTTTTCGGACATGAACAAGCAAGTCACCGCGCGCGGTTTGCGGGCGACCTGCCAGTTGATCTATTCCGTCGGGTCTGAAGCCCAGCAGAAAGACAACAACACGTGGCGTATTTGGGACATCAAAGCGCCGTCGCTTGTGACTGACCAGAACCAGTTAAACGCAGCAATAAAGTTTTATCAGGCGTTTCAACAAGGGGCAGTGAAAAGCGTCGATCAAGAACCCGGCGGCGAAGCCACCAGTGAAAAAGCAAAAACGCCAACGGGTGAATCTGAAAATCCACAACCTTCAGAACCGGCGACGTTCTAGCGTGAAAGGGGCTACGGAAACGTAGCCCCTTTTATTTCCCTAGTAGTAAACAGATACACTGTAATAAAAATACTTAGATACGGAAAAATAAAAATGTCAGCAAAAAAGTTACAAAAGTTATTCGTCGGGCTCGACCGGGCGCACGGCACATACGCAATCGATGAAACCATCGAAGGCGAAAAAGTATCCGGCGAAGCGAAGACCATTGCAACCCCGCCGACGCTTGAAATGTGGCAGCAACATCTTGACGGCATTCGAAGTCTGGGCATCATTCCAATTTGCGACGACGGAACGGTCATGTGGGCGGCGCTCGATATCGATTCGTATGGCGCGAACGTTTGCGCCACGATGAATCAGTTCATCAAAGAACACGGCTTGCCGTTTATCGTTGTCCGGTCAAAATCTGGCGGGGCTCACGTGTACGTTTTCTTTACCGAGAAAATCAAAGCGTCGGAAGTCGTCAAAAAGCTGAAGGCGTTTGCGCAAGCGATGGGCTTCGATGGTACAGAAATTTTCCCGAAGCAAATAAAACTGGAAGAAGATCAATATGGCAACTGGTTGAACATGCCGTATTTTCAAGCCGACTTTACCGTTCGCTATGCGTTCAGCCGTGACGGCGATCAGCTTGACCTTGATGAATTCCTTGAATTAGCAAAACGCAGTAGTTTGAGCAGGAAACAATTCCGCGATTTAAAAGTGCCGACCATTGAATACCCATTCTCGGACGGTCCGCCGTGCTGCCAGCACTTCGCCCGGGACGGCATCAGCGAGGGCGGGCGCAATACGGTTCTGTTGCAGATGGGCGTTTATGCGAAGATCAAATACGGCGAAGACGACTGGCAAGAGTACGTTGACGAATTCAATATCAAGTATGTGAACCCGCCGCTGTCGACCCGGGAGTTGAACGACACGATTTACAAATCGCTAGGGCGGCGCGATTACGGTTACCTTTGCACGCAAGCGCCATTGACGCAGGTTTGCAACCGGGCTGTTTGTATGCGACGAAAGCACGGCGTCGGCGGGGCTATCGAAGAACGATTCGAAATGGACATCGATTTACAGGATTTGAAAAAACTGGTTTACATGACGCCGACCGGCAAGGTAATCGACGAAAAGCCAGAATGGGAAATCACGGTGCGCGGTCATGTTCTGCGCTACGAAGACGTAAGCGGTTTAATGGAGCAGAAGAAGTTCGGCGCGCAGTGTATTGAAAAGGTTAACTTTTACCCGCAGATAATTCCGCAAGCCCGCTGGCGAAACGTGATTCAAAATGCGCTGGACGGTTGCCAGACAATTGAAATACCATTCGAGTTGTCACCCCAGTCGCAGACGTTGGAGCATTTGAAAGACTACCTGAAAATGATGTCGCACGCGAAAAACAACAACCAGTTGTTCGACGGTCTTGCTTTGAAAGTCGAAGGGGTGTACCGTTTCAGGTTGGAATCACTCGTTGACTTCATTCGTGAAAAAACGCGTGTGACCCCAAACCCGAAAGTAATAGGAAAGCACTTAGAAGCCTTTGACATGCGACGTGACCGGACAACCATTCGAAACGGTTCCGATACTATCGGGCTGACTTATTGGGAAGCGGACGCGGGAACACTTCGAGTTGATTCGACGCAGGAACTAGACCCAGTCATACCACCCGAAACAAATTTCTGATGCGGAAAGAAATGATACTAGGACCGCCGGGAACGGGTAAAACTTCTACCTGCATCGACGTCGTTGAACAGTTGCTTGACAAAGGAGTCACCCCAGACCGAATTGCGTACGTGAGTTTCACACGCAAGGCAGCGAACGAAGCACGCGACCGAGCCGCCGCCCGGTTCGATTTACCGAAAGACGACTTCCCCCATTTTCGAACAATGCACAGCACGGCTTTTCATCGGAACCGATTAAAGCACAACGACGTAATGAAGCCGGACCACTGGCGCGAACTGGGCGAATATCTGGGGAAAGATATTATGCCCGCCGAAATGGATACGTCAGTTTTAGCGCGCAATATGACCGGGTTTCATTTGGGGCTTGCCCGGAATCTATGCCGGGGCTACGGCGACCACTTCGAAAAAATAGCCGCGTCAATGACACTGCGCCGGTTCTACTTCGGCGGCATGACCGACGGCTTGAACGAATTCGTCAAGATGGGCGTTGCGCTGGAAACCTACAAAAAATTAAACGGTCTTGTTGATTTTCATGACATGCTTGAAATGGGGTGCAGTCTTGATCCGCTCGACGTCGACTTCGCAATCATCGATGAAGCGCAAGACCTGTCGCCGTTGCAATGGAAGTTCGCGAAGCAAATGTTTAAAGACGTGCAAACAGTCTGGATTGCTGGCGACGATGATCAAGCAATTTATTCGTGGGCGGGCGCTGACCTGCACACGTTTCGACACATGGACGCACACCGAACGGTTCTGGCGGAATCGTACCGGCTACCCCGGGCGGTTTGGGAATTTGCAATCAGCATCGTTTCGATGATCGACGACCGATACGAAAAAGAATGGTCGCCGCGCGACGAAGACGGCGAATTCAATTTCGTGGGCGGGCTCGAAGACTGCCCACTTGATAACGGTGAAAGCTGGTATCTTCTGACAAGAACGCGAAGCCAACAAGACGACCTTGCGGCATGGCTACGCCGACACGGTTACCCGTTTGTTTGCAACGAACGCAATTCAGTTAAACAACAACACTTGCGCCTTGCTAACGCTTGGACGAAATTACAGAACGGCGAGTCTGTCCCCGTTTCTTCGATTATATCAATTGTTGATAGTATGCAAGACAACCAGATCGAGAAGACGACGCGCGAAAGATTAATGCAACGAGAGCCCGCCGACAGAATTAGAATGACGACACTGGTTCGCGACTACGGGTTCAAGAAAACAGATGCTATCTGGAACGAAGCCCTTCTGGTAGGCGAGAACGACAGCCACTATTATTCCGCAGTGAAAGACCGCTTTGGTTTATCTGCGTTACTGGACAAACCGAAAATTGAAATTCATACGATACACGGCGTCAAAGGCGGCGAAGCTGATAACGTATACTTTTCGAATAGCATGGGGCGACGCCCGCATCATTATTACAAGATCGGTTACACCCGCGACGACGAAGCGCGAATCTTTTATGTCGCCGCGACCCGGGCAAAGAAGCGGTTATTCGTCAAGCTGTCGCCGCGTTGCGGTTTCCCGGTTCCAAAAACGGGTTGAAAAAAACCTTGCAATTCTGGCAAGGTCTGTTATAATCTTTACATAGTCAACTTAGAAAGGAAAAACGAAATGAACTTTGATACTTTTTTAACACGCGTAAAGCAACTGATAGCCGACGAAATCACCGCATGGTCAAAAGGTGAAATTCAATGGAATGTTTCAAACCAGTTTGATGAAACTATTCTTGAAAGTGCTTTTGATAATCTTTCATACAATGTTGAAGCACAGTATAAATGTTACGCACGTTTTAATGCTTCACTGCCGAACAACATTATCGATATTGCGCACATGGCTTCGACGTTTGAAGTTGAACCACTGGCCGATGCTTGGACCCAGTAACTTAACCGCCCCGGCAACGGGGCTTAACTTAGAAAGGATAAATGAAAATGAACACACAAAAAATAACTGCTGGCGTATACAACTTCAAGGTTGAAGACCTGAAGCTTGCGACGGATTTCGCTAAATATCTTGGCTACACACTGAAGATCGAAAACGTTCTCACTGCTGGCGGCATTTCATCGCCTGATCTTTGTTTCGGCGATCTTCGTAATGTTGGCTTGCTCGACAAGTCTTACATCCCCGGCAGCGGTGCACCCGACGATTGTGACCCGCACGGCATTGAATGGGTTGTTATTGGTGATGTTGAATTCACCGACAGTCACGGCGACAGTCACAAGAAAGGCGACGTCATCGAGTGGATGAAATGAGAAAGCGCAACGGCACATGCTTCGACAGCGCCGCGAAGAAAATGATCGAAGAACGTGATCAAAACTGGGTTCTTTGTCATGGTGCGCCGACCGGGCGCAGCGGTGAAGCGAAAGGGCTGGTTCATCCGCACGCGTGGCTTGAAAAAAGTTCACCGGCAATCGTTCACGACACGAACGCCGATGTCACCATTGCGACGCCGATTTATTACGTTCTTGGAAACATCGACCCGTTGAAGATCGTCAAGTATGACTGGTCTGCACTGATGGGGATGCTTGCTGAACATGGTCATTACGGACCGTGGGATGAAATGTTAATCGAACTGGACGGGGCGCTTGAAGAAATAATTCAAAACGAAGAACCCGTTGTTGTTTTTTCAATGAAGCCGGAAGACATCGTCGACCGTTACATGAAACGACGCGCTGAAAGAAAGGGGTTATGAAATGGCGACATATTTAGAAGCGAAACAACGCATTGATGACAACCCCAAAATATTTGAAGGGTTGAAGAAGCGGCAAACCCGGGAGTTTTTGGCTTGGTTACCCGACAACATGCACATCGTCAACGCGTTCGGTAAAGCCGCGCTTTATCTGAAGCAACGCGTTCATCGTGAATATTACAGTGCGTATTGCATTCGTGAAAAAATACGATGGGATTCAATGCTGTCTGAAATCGGAACCGAATACAAAATCAGTAACAACATGACGCCGTTCGTTTCCCGATTGATCATGGCGCTGCGCCCGAACGAATTGAAAGGCATGTTTCGGATCAAGTGCGGGGGTGAGTGATGGAATATACTTTTAAAGCGCACCCCACCGAATACGCCGACGTTGTCTTCCGGTCAAGATTGGAAGCACGCTGGGCGGCTTTTTTCGATCTTGCTGGTTGGGAATGGGAATATGAACCGATTGATTTTCCGGGGTGGACGCCAGACTTTAGGGTTAAATTTTCTTGTGGTCATTCAGAATGCTACGGTTACCACGCTCTATTAGTAGAAGTGAAACCGTACTTCGATTTCAAGGATTTCTACGATCACATTGTAAGCACTTTTGATTTCGGGTTTTCAAAATCAATTGGTAAATTACCGGCTGATGCGACTGCCGGTTTCGGGATTAATACTAGCGACGCAGCGTCAATTATTTTTTCTATGCAGCATGGGGCTGGTGGCGGGTACGAACATATTTCATACAGGGTTGCAAATCACGAAGCCCTATGGAAAAAAGCGGGCGACCTAACAAAGTATGAACCTTGATAATTAATTTTATTTAAGGCTTGACAATTCTGGTAAAGTTGTTATAATCTTTACATGAATCAATTTTGGTTCTACTTTAACTTAATTGGAAAGGAGAAAATTGTATGTCAAATCTTAACTTAATGTTGCATTGTGGCGCTGCCGCTGTTGACCGTCCCGCACTGGGAAAGGTTGAACTTCCGGCTTCGACTCGCAGCTTTCAACCAGTCAACCACGATTATTTCGTTGACATGGTTCAGGACCGTTTAGAAGATCGAGGCTTGAAGGTTTTATCAGAAGCCCACGGTTTGACTAAAAATGGTCAAAACTACTTCGGAATGTTCGAAGTGATTGGTAAGAACTTGCGCGAAGATTACAGCACGGTAATCGGTCTTCGTAACAGTCACGCAAAAGAATTCGCTGCGATGATTGCTGTCGGTTCTGGTGTCTTCGTTTGTGACAACCTCGCGTTTTCTGGTGAAATCGTAGTCGGTCACAAGCACACCACAAACGTTCGCGAATACTTACCGCTTCGTATCGCCGCCGCGATGGATCAAGTTGTAAAGCTTGACGATCATCAGGCAACCCGGTACATCGCTTACAAAGATCGTGACTTCGACAACTACGAAGCCGAAGCAACGATCATTGAACTTTTTCGTCAAGGTGCTTTGAACACTCGCAATCTTCCGAAGGTTGTTGAACAGTGGGACCAGCCCGACCACGAAGAATTCAAAAACGACAACGTGTGGAAGCTGTTCAACGCTTGCACCGAATCTTACAAGGGTACGTCACCTGAATGGATTCAGAACTTGTCGGGTAAGCTGCACAGTCACCTTGACACCGTTTGCGAAGTTCCGAAGCTGGAACTGAAAATCGCAGAAGCCGCATAGCATCAACCGCCCCGGGAAACCGGGGCACTTTTTTTAAGCATCGTACGCGGTGTTTAAAAAAGATTAAAAAAACCCTTGACTTTTTGTAGGGTGCTGTTATAATCTTTACATCACTTAGAGAAAGGAGATACAAGAAACGCAAATGGTGAATTTAAAAGGTTAAGCGGAAACGGGCCGAAAGGTCGCACGAATCAGGTAAGCCGCTTATAACCGACACCCCTACTATTGAAGGGCTGTCGGCTACCTACCCAGAAATCAATAGCTAGGTTCAGGATGACACCTAGACAGAAGGGCGAAAAATCAGTACAGGATGCAATAGCCGACGTCAAGCAAGACGAAAAAATGTTAGGACAACCACTACTGTTCCTGTTTCACGGTTTTGGAATCCGGTCACCCTTCGGGGCACTGATCAAAACGCTTTACGAAGTTTTTTGATCAGTGGATGCGATGAACGACTGGAAGTTCGCCCGCCTGTAAAGCGGGACGCGGCTAGACCGTAGAAGGTTCGAATCCTTCGGCATCCACCAAAAATTTATGAGGCGGTCAAAGTCGGTTGACACTGGGGTTCGAGTCCCCGCCGCCGCTACCTTCTTAAACGAGAACTATTGTTATCAGCGAGGGTCGCGAACCGGACTGATAGACGTTTCTGAATTGTGGTGTTCAGGCATCGACAACCAGCGGGTTCGAAACCGCTGCGCGTTGTACTCGGGAAACTAACCACACGATTTTGTTTTGTGCTGGAACTGTGGTAATGTTCTGGTTATAAAGGAGCAGACGAAATGTTAAAAATGACCTTTGCCGGTATCGACGGCAAACAGTACCGGGACTTCGACGAAGCGTGGTCGACATACTATGAAGAATTGTACGGCGAAGAAATTATGGATTCGAAACGCTATCACGAATTGTATCTGGTGTTTCTGGCGGGCGCAATTTCGTGCCTGAATATTCAGATGACCCGGCTAACCGAATGCAAAGAAAAAGGTATGCCGTTCGAAGAAGCTGCGGGCCGAACGTGGATGCAAGTATTGAACGAAGCCTTGTTGAAGGGCGTTGAAGAACACCGGATGACCCGATGAAAGCAGTCATTCACGCAACCGGAATCGCTTGGCAAAAACGTTACCTTGAATTTTTCAAGAAAGGATTTGCAAAGCACGGCATACAATCAGAACTTACCAGTTCCGACAGGATTGTACCCGGCGACATACATGTTCTGTTCGGGCCGAACTACTGGAAGAACTGCGAACGCGGTTACGATAATTTCTTGCAGGTCAACCGAAAGTTTCTGGGCAACGTGAACGACAATGTCACAATCGGCTGGAACGGTTTCAACGGTCGCGGTCAATTCTGCGTTGACGATGTGCCCGAATCAATCGACGCGGATGTTCAATCAATGGTGACGTTGCTGCCGTGGAAAAGAACCACCGACCCGCGCGCGTTGATCATGGGTCAAGCTGATCTGGGTCGTTGCACATTCTGGCGAATGCTTCCCGATTGGTATCACGACATGCAGCGGATGTTCAATCAAAATTTCATTTTTCGAAAATGGCCGGGTGACAGAAACCTTCGCGCCGACGTCGCCCGGGCTGGAATTTCAGTGACGTTGAATTCAACGGTCGCAATCGAAACTTTAATTCTGGGGCACCCGACCGCCGCATTCGACGAAGGTTCCCCGGTTTGGGCTGTTTGCGCCCCGGGTTGCAATGTCAAGCTGGAACCGCCCCGGGAAAAATTGTTGTCGTATCTTGCGATGTGTCAGTATCATTTCACTGATATCGAATGCGGTTTGTTCTGGGATCAACTAAACCCGCGTCGCGGTCCAAGGCTTTGTGATGTCCGATTTTGAAGTTGCCAAGCTGGTCGCCAGCGTGATTGACAAAAAGGCAACCGTCCCGGTAATGTCGAATCTTCACTTTTACGACAACCGGGTTCAAGCAACTGACGGAACAATGAACTTCGATGGACCGTGGCCGCGCGAAGGCAACCCGGTCAATCTACCGGCTGACAAATTCGTTGCAGCTTTGCAGAAAATCAAGAACCCGAAATTCGAATCGAAAGATGGGAACCTGATTGTGAAGGGCGGGCGGATGCGTGCGAAGATGGCGATTTCTACCGACCCATATCCGTTGTGCGAGAAGCCGCAAATCTGGGAACCGCTCGACGACTCAATCAAAGAACCCCTGCGCAAGTTGAAACCGTTCATGGGCGTCGACGCTGACATCGGAAAACTGTTTGCGCGAACGATCATGTATAGCGACGGTTGGTTGTACGCGACGAACAACGTAACGCTGGTTCGGGTGCAGTGGGAAACGTCATGGAATAACAATTTTATTTTGCCTGACTTCGCAGTTGATTTAATCCTGCGCACCCCGCACGAAATTACCGCACTGCACGACCGAGAAAACGCGGGGGGCATTGAATTCGGTGACTACTGGATAGAGTTTAAAAAGTATCAAGCGGACTGGCCGGACATTGGAAAGTTTTTCAATTACGATTGGGACTTGCCGAAGCTGCCGGAAGGCGCGCAACAAGCGGTAAAGGATTTATTACCATTCACGCCCAGCACTGGACGCGTGCCGGTCATCTGTTTCAAACCGGGCGCGGTAACAACTATGACCGGGGAAAGCGAAGCGGAAATCGAAATGAAATTCGACGTCGACGAACCGGCGCACTTTTTCGCGGAGCCGATCATCAAGATATTAAGCATTGCCGACTGCATGGATTTGAGCCAGTACCCGAAACCGATTCCTTTCAGCGGCGACGGCGTGCAAGGTGTAACGATGGGCGTGCGGGCATGAAGGTTGTTCATTGCAAGCGCGAACCGTTCGACGTCTATATTGGTCGTCCGTCTAAATGGGGCAATCCTTTCACGATTGGCCGCGATGGAACACGGGCCGAAGTAATTGATAAATTTGAACGTTGGCTTTTAAGTCATCCAACTTTGTTTTCTGATTTACATGAATTAGAAGGAAAAGTTCTTGGTTGCTGGTGCACGCCGAAAGCTTGTCACGGTGACGTTTTGCTAAAGTACGCTAACCAATGAGCTACCCGAAAAATTCCGGGCTATTGTGGGACGCGCCAGCAGGGAAGCGCAAAGGTCCGCGCGTCATGCCGAAGATACCGGACAACGTGATATGGAAGCCAACAGAATTCCCACGTCTTGATAGCGCAAAAGAACTGGTCATCGATGTCGAAACCTACGACCCCGACTTGAAAGAAAAAGGCCCGGGCGTTCGACGCGATGGGTTCATGGTCGGAATTTCTGTCGCTACTGAAGACCGTTCTTGGTATTTCCCTATGCAACACGACCACCCCGACAAATACGACCCCAGCGGATACAACCTGCCCCGGAAGAATGTTCTTAACTGGGCAAAGCATGAACTGTGCCGCCCGGGCGTTGCGAAGATCGGCGCGAACTTGTTGTACGATCTGGATTACTTGTGGGAAGCCGGGGTTGAAGTCCCGGGACCGTATTACGATATCCTGATTGCTGAACCCCTGATTGACGAAAACGCCTTCACGTTCTCACTGGGCGGTTGTGCGCGAAAGTATCTGGGTGAAGGCAAGCGCGAGGAACAGCTTTACGCGTGGCTAGCCGCTGCGTATGGTGGAAAGCCTACCCGGGCGGGTCAGGCGAAGAACATATACCGGGCACCGCCGGAAGTGGTCGCAGAATACGCGATGGGCGACGTTGAACAGCCCCGGGACATCTTAGCTAAGCAACGAGAAATCATCGCAGATCAAGAACTAGGGCGTGTTTGGGACATTGAAACGCGGTTGCTGCCGATGATGCTAGCCATGCGCCGACGCGGTGTTGCCGTTGACAAGCCCGCAGCGCACGCCCTTGACGACGAATTGATGACCGTGGCCGACGGCATCAGAAAGAAGGTTACCGCCGCTGGAATCGACGTGTGGGGCGCTGAATCGATTGCGGCATGGTGTCACAAGCACGCTGTCAGCTTCAATCTGACGCCCACGAAAAAGCCTTCATTCACGGCTGATTTTCTGGAAGAACACCCAGAACAAATATTGCGCGACGTTCACCAACTGCGCAAGCTGGACAAGCATTCAGGAACGTTCATCAAGGGCGCTATACTGGGCAATGAGATCAACGGGCGCATTCACACCCAGTTTCACCAACTTAAAAACGACGCCTACGGGGCGGTATCAGGGCGCTTCAGTTCCAGTAATCCTAACCTTCAGAACATCCCGGCACGCGATGAAGAACTCGGGCCGCGTATCCGGTCGCTGTTCATACCCGACGAAGGTGAAGACTGGTATTCGGACGATTGGTCACAAATCGAATTTCGAATGCTGGTGCATTATGCGTTCGAGCAATACGGGAAGCGCGACCCGGGAAGCGCCGCCGACGTTATTTGCCGACAGTTTCGCGACGATCCAACGACAGACTTTCACAAATTCGTTTCAGAACTGACAGGGATTGACCGCAAGCCCGCAAAGAACATTAACTTCGGCTTGGTGTACGGTATGGGTGAACCCACGATGGCGGCAAATCTGGGACGTTCGCTGGAAGATGTAAAACCGCTTTTCTTGCAATACCATAGTAGGTTACCATTCATCAAATCGCTGTATGACGAATGCGACAGGCGCGCGAAAAACCGGAAATGGATTCGAACATATCAGGGGCGGCGTCGGCGCTGGGATCGTTACCAATCAGTCAATCGTAAAATAGCGAAAGCAGAAGGCGCGTTCAATGAAACCGTCGCCCGGGAAAAGTACGGCGACGAATACGAAGTCGCTAACACACATAAAGCCCTGAACGCTTTACTGCAAGGTTCAGCGGCGGACATTATGAAAATTGCAATGGTGGATATATGGGAAACGGCTGGTATAATCGACACATTAGGGGCTCCGCTTCTCACCGTACACGACGAACTAAACTGGTCGGTGCCCAAAACGACGGAAGCACACCAAGCCCACGACGAAGCGAAACGGATAATGGAAAACTGCGTCCTGCTAAACCTGCCGTTAACGTGCGACAGCAATCACGGGGACAACTGGGGCGAAGCCAAATAGAAAATGGAAGACACCCCAAAAAAACCACGTCACTTCCCCCCGGTAGGGCGCGAGCGCGCCCGATTAAAGGGCATAGAAACACAAAAATCGACGCTGGATGCAGCCCCATCCCCAGAATCTTTGAAGGAGAAAAAGCGTTTGTCATGGCTACGGGTCCAAGCCTCACACAAGAAGTTATTGATCGAATTTATTCGGAAAGCGGGTGGAAATATATCGGAATCTCGGATTGCTATAGAATCTGCCCTTATCTGGATTTCCACTATGCGTGCGACAACCGCTGGTGGAAAATTCATTACGATAAAGTCAAGGAATGGAACGGAAGTCGTAATGGGTTCTGGTGTACTGAAAGCGGGACGAAAAAAACTTACCCTGACTTGTATCGGATTGCTGGGAACGGCGGGGCCGGATGGTCCCGCGACCAATCGAAAATTCATTACGGTTCAAATTCAGGATACCAAATCACGAACATCGCCTACCTGCTGGGAATCAGATATATGGTGCTAGTTGGGTTCAACATGATGGCTGTTGGTGACAACAAAAAACCGAAGCTGCATTTCTTCGGCGATCACCCGAAAGGGCTTTCACGCAACACGTCGTATCATTCTTTCGCGGCGCAGTTTGACAAGATCAAAGTTCCCCCGGGTATGCAGGTCATCAACGCAACGTCGCCGACCCGGTTAAAATGTTTCCCGCAAATGAGTCTTGAAGATGCAATCGCGAACGCCACAGACTAAAGGAATTATTATCGGGACTGGCCCGTCTTTGTCAGATGATCAAATTGAATGGGCGCTTAACTGGCAACGGCTGGGCGTTCCTTTGTTCGGTATCAACAACGTTTATCAGCGCGTGCCGTCGCTTGACTACTTCATGGCGTGCAACCCGGAATGGTGGGACGAATACGCACAAGACCCGCGCATTCGCGACGCGCCTTTTGAAAAGTGGACGTGGCACAAACCAACTTATATCTGGCGGTCAGGTGAAATCAAAAACCTTAACTATATCGAAGGTCGTTGGGGTGACAGTCTGTCCAAAGACCCCGCGTTTATCCACTTCGGACACGCAAGCGGCTATCAGATACTTGGAATCGCGTATCATGCAGGAATTCGAGAATTCTATTTATTGGGGTACGACATGGCATACCCGCCCGGGGAAAAGCGGCATTACTTCGGCGAGTACCCGCGCAGTTTGTATCACAACCCACGAACCGGCCCGAACGGTGAATTCACCGGGCTGATCAAACAGTTCGAAACGATTGATGAAAGCGACCTTGGAATAACTGTGATAAACTTGTGCGAAACATCAGCACTGAACCACTTCAAGAAAGGGAAAATTGATGACTACTAACACACCAACTGACTACGACGATTTTTGCGAGTACATCGAATTCGATGGTCGCCGCTGGAAATGGCCGAAGCAAGATACGAAGTTGAAAGCGGTCAACGACTGGGTCAACGATCTGAACGCGACGTTGTTGTTGATGACCAAGGCGGGGCGCGACATGCAAATCGCGGTTCAGGCTGGCGGCGCTATGGGCGTTTGGCCTGTTGCGTTGGCGCAGCATTTCGATTTAGTGTTCACGTATGAACCAGACAAATTAAATTACTGGTGTTTGGCGGCGAACGTGTCGCACTTGCCAGAAAAAATAATGCCGCTGAACGCGGCACTGGGTGAAAAGCCCGGTAACGTTACGACAGCACTACATCCATCAGAACGGGGAAACGCTGGTGCCTTCTTTACGATTGACGCGCCAGAATTTTCGGCTGGTTACTCTGAAGTCGTGCCGAGAATCGTTCTGGATGATTTGAAGATGGTCGCGTGCGATCTGATCTGCCTTGACATCGAAGGGCGCGAAGTGGAAGCACTGCGCGGGGCGTACGATACTATCGAACGTTATCAGCCTTTCATCATGATCGAAGAAAAGCCGTTGCCGCAAATGGGACCGGGCAAACAGGTCAATCACCAAGCAGGCGAAGCGACCGAATGGCTCGAAAGAATTCACAAGTATCAAGTCGTGCAGAAAGTTCACCGCGATGTAATTTTGGCACCGCCACAATGATCGATTTAAAAACCCCGCCGATTACGCCGACGCGCTGGTCGATCTATCGCGATCACCCGCCCGGGAACCGCCCGCTGGTTGTCACTTGCGTTTTCTATGGAACGAAATACAAAGTCGAATACGTTCACAAACTGAAGTCAGCAGTTGAAAGAAACTTGTCAGTTCCGATAAGATTCGTTTGTTTGTCTGACCGGGAAATTGACGGCGTCGAAACTGTCCCGCTGCCGACGCTCGACAAAAAGCGCGAAGGCTGGTGGCAAAAAGTCTGGTTGTTTTACCCGGGCTTGTTTGAAGACGGCGACCGGGTTTTGTATTTCGATCTTGACGTCGTGATCACTGGTGACCTTGATTATCTTGCGCACCAATGGGCACCCGAACCGTTAATCATGATTTACAACTTCGGCCCGAACCGGGGACACTGCGCGCACAATTCTTCGGTCATGTTGTGGTCAGCGAACGATGAAAGATTGAACCCGATATTTACCCAGTACGCAAACGATTCGGATAAAATCATGAACGCGTTGCACGGCGATCAATGTTGGATTTGGCGCGTGCTTCGTGACAACGTCGCAAACTGGCCGCGCGATCTTATCGATTCTTACAAGTACGATTGCCGGGGCAAAAAACAAAACCCGCTTTCGCGGGTCGTGGTTTTTCATGGTGACCCGAAACCTGATCAGTGCCGGGAACCGTGGGTTATAGCAAACTGGCTTTGACTTCGTCAATTGTCGCGAACCGTTCACCGCCGTTGCAGGAACCTTTCGGAAAATATTTAAAGCCGTCCAGCACGGGTCGAATTGAACCAACGACCCGACCGTCAAGCTTGACTTGCAAATGAAATTTCTTGCCGTTGATTTGTTTGTACGTGATCATAAGTCACCATCCAGCGCCCAGCGCGTGAACATCGGGTGGTCGTAGTTTGTCAGTTCTTTGAAATTTGGGTCAGATTCCAACTGTACAACATGATCCATTGCTTCGCCTTTATTGTCAGCAAAGAATTCGAACTTGTCGCCGTTGTCTAATGTTATTTCCCATACTCGCTTTTTCATAATTTTTCCTTTCTAAGTTGGTGCCCCGGTTGCCCGGGGCGGTGGATTAAATTTTGATTCCCATTTCGCGCAAGGCTTCGAAAACGCTCTTGCTTGAAACTTCGACTGGGTCATCAAACTTGCTACCCGTGAAACCGTCGCGGGCCGCGTCACAACAACCAGTATAAACTTCGTTGCGTGCTTTGCCGTTGCGGTCGTAAGACCCGGGCTTGAAGTTGGGGTAAGTTCTGTTTTTCATTTCGTTTCCTTTCTGTTTCTAAGTGTTATAATTATAGCACCTTATCCGATGTTGTCAAGTCTTTGTAATAAATTTTTCAGCACGATAATGTCAATCGCTTTGACGTTCATTACACGTTTTGTTTGAATGTCAATGCTGTTGCTGGGGCTGTACTTCTTCGCGTTGACGAACGGGCGAATCGCGACGCGAACATCGCGTTGAAGTTTCTTTAACTTTTCCGCGTCGTTCATGCTGCACCGCCGAAGTGACGGGCAGCTTCGATCATTTCGCCAGCGAAGTCGACGCTGACAATTTCTTCAAGCTTCCATGTAGCGTGCTTCGACAAAGTATCGATATCAATTTCTTTACCGAACATGTCGAAAACGAAAGTTGTATCGAGTCCGACATCGCCGAAGCGATCAACTTCATATTCAACCTTCACAAGTTTTCCGTCTAATACTGTATTCATTTCATTTTTCCTTTCTAAGTTGGTGCCCCCGAAGGGGCGGTTGTTTTACTGGTTCAACAGTGCTTCAAGTTTCGCGTTGGTGTCGTTCATTCGAAGTTCAACAAGTTGGTTAACAAGGCTGTCATATTCTGCGCCGTATTCACCGTTCAACAGTTCTTCATTTGACAGGGTGTTCACAATTTCTTGCGCTTCGTTTTCAAGTTGCTCGATCATTTTGGTAAGTAAGTTCATTTCGTTTTTCCTTTCTAAGTGATGTAAAGATTATAACACACGGTTATCAAAAGTCAAACGTTTTTTTAAAACCGCCCGAAAAAAATAATTACGAAAGTTCTTGCTTTCCTGTAACAACCTGTTATAATCTTTACATGGTCAAAAAGGGATTTGGAATGATCTTGGGGCAATGGTGTCCCGGGAAGTGAGAAAGGAGGAACGCGAAGTGAAATTCGTTAACTACCCTGACGTCACTGTTTTAGTCACCGACCTGAAGGGCGACCCGTTCGAAATATCGAAACGGATGGTCCGAGCACTGCGGGAAGCAGGCGTTCCCGAAGCTGAAATTGAAGCTTTGGTTCTGAAGGCGGCTAGTGGCAACCACGATCATTTTTTGCGCACTGTTTGGAATAACTTCGAACTGCTTTAAAATGATCCCCGGTTGACAAGGACGTTGACCGGGTTACTTTCCCGAATTTTGTTACACTTAGAAAGGAGAAATGAAAAATGAACTACCCTGAATACAATGGTTACACCACCGAGTACGACGAATGCGCGTGCGGACGTGGCGACGGTTGCGATTGCGACGGTCACGAAGAAAAAGCGCGTGCCGACGAAGAAGAAGGAAAGCGCGCCAATGAAGAATATTGGGGTGACATGAAATGAACTTTGCTGAACTAGAAAAGAAGCGCAAGGAGTTCAACGAACACAACGACTGCGGTGTAAAGTCGGTTGCGATTTCCTGCGGGGTGTCTTACGAAAAGGCACACGCCGCGATGAAAGAAGCGGGGCGAAAAAATCGTCGCACTTCATATTTCATAGATCATTGCAAACCGGCAATTGAATCGTTAGGCTTCGAGGTTATCGAAGAAACGTTTCCCGGCAAAACCGTCGTGACACTTGAACGCGATCTAAAACGATACGCCCGGGGCCGAAGATTTTTCGTCACGGTCGACCGTCACTTTCTGGCGTTCAACGGTGAACAGTTTGTTGACTGGGCGCAAGGTCGCCGCCACCGGATCAAGAAAGTTTACCGGGTGAAGCGTGTCGAGCAAGCGGTTTTGAAAATGGTCGACCGCACGGCGGGCGAAGTTTTCGAAAGCTTGCCGATACTGGATATCGAAAGCGCGAAGCCGTGGTTGAAAGATCAACCCCGCCCGCGCGGCGCACCGAAGAAAGGTGAAACCGTTGTCGTGCACGTTGGCAACGAAACCTTCGAAGGTACGGTCACCGAATATCTTGCGACGCAGTTTGTTGTCGACGCGGGCCGCGACCGAATTGTTTCAGTCGGTGACGACTGGGCGGTGAAGTAATGCCGTGGTATAAAGTGACATATCTGGATGACAAGACCGGCGAGTCTGTCCGCACATGGGAAGGCGAAGCCGAAGATGAAAGCGAAGCTTTCGATTTAGCATGGGACAACGATTATTATTTTGGCGTTCTGCTTTCAACTGAAGAAATTGAAAACTAGCGGGGCATTCTAAGGCGGTGCAGGTATCACCGTATAAGTCGACCCGGCCCCCGCGTGCGTTCTTCGCCGGGTCGACATTCCTAAACTTTTAAAGGAGAAATTGAAATGAAAAACAAAACAGTAAAACGATCAGAACTGTCAACGATGAAAATGGTTGCCGGTAACGAAAAGAAATATGACGCGGTCATAGTCAAAGGCGTTGTCATGGAATGGGTCGGTATCGGATGGATTGAAACCAAAGAAAAACCGGACCCCAACAAATACCCGACGGCGGTTGAATAAAGCTTAAAAATATCTGTAATAATCCTTGCAATTATTTTGTATTGTGTTATTATCTATACATGGTTAGTTATAAGAACTGACCAGCTTTTATAAACTTAGAAAGGAAAAATGGAAATGTTAGAAACTTATAGAGAACAATTGTCGGACAACCTGAACGCGATTTACCGTGCGGAGTTGAACACGACCGAACACGCCGACGCGGTTCATTCGTACAATTACATCCTGTCGAAGATCGTTGAAATTTACGGCGGCGAAGACAAGACCCCGGCTTATGAAGACGCGGACACGTACGAAGTTTTTCACAACTGCTACAAGTCTGACAACGGTTTTCGCCCGCGTCAGGAAATGACTATCGCTGGTGTCAACAAGTGGTTAGCTGAAAGGCGCGAGTCATGAACGGCCCTGTCACAGACGCGATGAAACTGTCGCGGTTGCCGAAGTGGGCGAAAGCCCGCATTGAAGGGCTGGAACGCGAATGTTTCGATCTGCGCAATCAAGTTATTTTGCTGAACGATGATCAGAAACAGCGTGCCGACTGGCATGAACACACGATCAAAACTTCGGACATGATCAACGGCGGAATCTCGACGCGCTTTTTTGTCGCCAGCAACATTGACATCGAACTTGATAATGGGTTACGTTTGAATATCAACCCGACCCGCGACGGCGACATTCGCATGATCTTTGACGTCGAACGGATGCAGATTGACAACGACGGGCGACGCGCGTCAGCGGTAGTAATCCCGCAAGCGCAAAACGCCCTGACAATTCGGAAGGCGTACGAAGCATGAGATATCAAACTAAAAGGTTTTTAATCGATACCGGCTGGGTTCTGCTGATTCTTGCGATCTTTGCAATAGGGATGACCGACCCGATTATTCTTGAACCGCTTGTGGAGTGGCTACAATGAACCAGTTAAAGCAAGAACATTTAAGCGCGGAAGAATTTGCGCACTATGTTGGAATCGATGCGGTCGAAGGTGTGCCCGCTAAAGTTGGGGAAAGGTTCGGTGAACAATTGGCGTATCTGCAAGACGAACACGAAGGCACCGAACAACGCGCCGACGAACTTGAAGACAAAGTCAACGACCTTCAAGACGACGTCGACGAAGCTGAACTGCGCGCCGACAACATCGAAGCCGACTTGAAAGCATTGTCGGACGAACTGCGAATTCTGTTCGTGAAGTATCCGAACCTGAAAAATTCAGTGCCGGACTTGCACGAAGTTTATCAACGAGTAAAACGGGAAGGTTTAAGATGAAAGAATCAATCACAGTCGAAGACCGTCAGTTAACGGTTTACGATCAAACATACATGACCGAATGCGACACGCGAGTTGTGTCGGCGACGGTGTACGACGCGAAGAACGGCGAAGCGTTGATGGAAGACATCACGTTGACGAACTTCGAAATCGAACACGATCAACCTTGCGAGGGTTAAAAGTTATGACTAACGTTGTCAAAATGCAAGACTGGATACCGCCAGAAGTGACCGACGATAAAAGCATGGAAACCATGTTAACGTTTCTGCTAGAAGAAGCGAAGCGCGGACGGTTGAACGGCATGACCGGCGTGTTTCTGTTGGAACCTGAAGACGCGGAACACGAAGTCGCGGTCGGCATGATGTCGTCGCACCGTCTGGCGGAACATAAATACCAGACCGTCGGCGCACTCGAAGCGATCAAAATTGATCTGCTGAAATGACCGTGAAAGTTGTCATCGACTTCGGTGTTCCGATGGAACTGACCGTTGAAGAACTTGTCAAGGAAAACTTGAACTGCTGGAAGGCGACCCGAATCAACGGCGCAAGCGCGTCGCTGGCTTGTGATTCCCCCGGCGTTTGTGTTGAACTGATCAAGGCGTTCGACGAAATCCGAAAACTGTCGAAGGATTTACCGCAATGATCGTTGTTTTGATGACATCGCGCAGCGGGTCTTCTATGGTCTGCCGGGTTCTGGCTGAACATGGGTTGCTGTGGAAAGATGGACAGAACGACCCGGTTCAAATAGGGCACGGTGTTGAAAATGCCAGTTACAAAACCTACGAACACCCGGGCTGGAAAAAGTGCATGAAGTCGCTGGTTTCCGATAACAACCCGAAATGGCCGCTGGGTGAAATGCTCGAACCGACGCCGATGCGAATCAATAAACTGCTGGCGTACTACATCAATCAACCGCAAATCGATTTCGTGAAAGTCGGTGTCGAGTTTGCGCAATGCTGGCAAGAGTTCGCCGCGCACACCGGAAAGTCTGTCGATTTCATAAAGGTTTATCGCCCGCCGGAAGATATCGCCGAATCACTGGAACGCAGGCATATCGGTAGTTATGCGCTAGGATACAAGGTCGCGGTCAAACGGTTGAAGCTGATGGAAGGCTTGCCCGGGGAATTCGTTGCGACGAACTTGCTTGTCGGCACGGGCGAAGATCAGGCGTTGTCAGGTATTTACGAAGCACTGCGCGATTGCAAAATCGAAGTCGATTACGGCGCGGTGATCAGGGCAATTGAACCAGAAAAATTTCACGGGTAAAACACAACAGAAAGGAAATAGTTTTATGAAAGAATTTTTAAGTTTTGTTTTACTGGTTGTGGTTAGTGGCGGCGTACTGTTCGCGATAACCTGCGCCGTAGACTTCGCCGCGTTCTGTATGATGCGAAAAATACAAGAAGACATAACAAAAGAACACAACAGAAAGGAAAAATTATGATTACTGGAAGCGACATACCGCTGAAGAAACTGTTCGTCACATTTGGTCAGGTGCACGTTCATTCGGTTAACGGCAAAACGTTCGACAAAGATTGCGTCGGCGTGATTGCGGCGGACACGTACGAAGCCGCCGACAAGCTGGCGTTCGAATTGTTCGACGGCAAGTTTCATCAGCACTGCCCGGAAGACCGCTGGGACGAAGACCAGATGAAATACTTTCCGCGCGGTTACTTGTCGGTGAACTTCTGATGAAGGAGCTAGACAAACAACTTTTGCTTGCGGTACTGGTTACGGCATTGATTTTTTTGTGGTTGTCGATATGAGAATCGCGGGCAAAGTCTGGGGTGAAACCAGTTTGATACATGCGAACGGCGTGCTTGAATTTCATCGCATCGCAATCACGGCGGGCGGTCACTGTTCAAAGCATAAACACGATTACAAGTGGAACGGCTTCTACGTTGAAAACGGTGAACTGGTCGTTAAGGTATGGCAAAAAGATTACGACCTTGTCGATGAAACCCGTTTGATTCGTGGTGACTTCATGCAAGTAAAGCCCGGGCTATACCATTCGTTCGAGGCGACAGAAAACACGGTCGCGTTCGAATTGTACTGGGCTGAATTCAGTCACGATGATATAGTACGGGAAACGGTCGGCGGTGCGCTGTCTGAACGCGGGGTCGACTTGGCGCGGGAACTGCGCGGCTCACCGGATCAGCCCAGTTTTGTAGAGTTTCCAGACGACTTAATGAAATGAACATCACCAGACGAAGATTTTTACAAGGCACGGCGGCGCTGTTCTGCGCCCCGGCGATCATCAAGGCTGACAACCTGATGCGTGTTGCGACGCTTACAGAAACGCACACGTATGGAATGACCGTCAACGCGAACGGCGTGACGATGGAAGCTTTGTATTCGTTTCTGAAAGAAGAATGGCACGACATGGGACCGGGCGGCAGACCGCTTGAAGGCGACTTCACTTACCCGGAAACCGAAAACGTAAAGCGTACCGGCAACAAATACGGCATTATTGTCGACTATAATGAAAAGATCATTAAGATCGAAAAACCGATGGTGATATCATGACTGAAATACCCGTTGACGAATTGACGGCAATGCCGCCGCCGCACTGGTTCAAAGATAAGATCGTTTACGAACTGGGCAACAAGAAGAACACTTCAGGAGTTTACCGGGACTGGTACGTTTCGAATGGCGCGCGTTACTTTTGCTTTGACTGGAACGG